>Ga0214921_10001081_pt1 | contig 47385 bp, 48 predicted proteins | sample LL1505_MetaG_FD_177992 | JGI IMG/M metagenome (GOLD analysis project Ga0214921, IMG submission 177992) | Freshwater microbial communities from Lake Lanier, Atlanta, Georgia, United States - LL-1505 | ecosystem: Environmental > Aquatic > Freshwater > Lake | place: USA: Georgia | collected... | reverse complement strand
CCGAGACAAGCCCTTCCCCTCACTCCCCACAACGATGAGCAATGGACGATCGGCTATGTCGATCTGCGGTAACGACATGTCCCCGCCGCCATCGAGACCGATGACGAAGACGCCCCGTTCCTTGAAGTTTTTGATCGCCTGGTTGAGGTTCGATGCCATCGCAACCGGAAGTCTTGCCGCCGCACCAGCTGATGTTTTCCACGCTGCCGCCGTGACGCCCACGCTGCGACGTTGGGGCACGATGATTCCATGTCCACCAAACGCGGCGGCAGATCGAATGATCGCGCCAAGGTTGCGGGGATCGGTTACGCCGTCCAGTGCAACAAACAACGGGGTTTGTCCGCGAGCTTCGACGGCGTCAAGCAATTCGAGCGGGTGGCTATAGGCATATGGCGGCACCGCCAATGCGATTCCCTGATGGACAGAATGCTCACCACACAGACGGTCCATTTCGGGACGCATGATCTCGAGAATCGCGATCCCCTTTTTTGTGGCGAGCGCGAGAGTCTCTTTGACGCGATCATCAAATTCGACCCGAGAGGCGATGTACAGGGTCGTTGCGGGAACGTTCGTTCGTAACGCCTCGAGGACCGAGTTGCGACCGTTGATGATTTCGTTGTCGCTGTCCTTGCCTCGACGAACGGTCTTCTGAGGAGCCTTTGAGCTCGTCTTCCCGAATCGTTCACGAGCTTCAGTCAATCGGTCCTGCGCAATCTTGCGCTTCCCCGCTGGATGCCACGTCCGGTCTTCCGCTTTGGGGGTGGGTCCTTTGCCTTCGAGGGAACGGCGCTGTTTACCGCCGGATCCTTTTAATGGGCCCTTCTTGCTCTTTGCCGCTCCTGGTCGTCCTGGCTTAACCATTGGTGATGCTCCATCGGGTTGTGTCGGCGCCGTCTTCCAGCGTGATTCCCGCGGCGTCGATATCGTCGCGAATTCTGTCGGCCGTCGGCCAATCTTTGTCCGCTCGAGCGCGGTTACGTTCTGTGATTAGACGGTCGATGAGTGCCCCCAGCGCCGCGTGGGTCGCATCGTTCGAGTCCGTTGCGACGGACAGACCAAGGACGTTCAGCATCGCCGCGACCTCGTTCGCGCGCGCGAGAACCGCATCGGAATCTGCGGCATCGAGCGCGGTGTTCCCCGCGCGAACTGTGTCGTGGAGGACTGCAAGAGCGGTCGGAACAGCGAGGTCGTCGTCCAAAGCGGATGCGAAAGCGCCGGGGACCTCGGGAGTCGGGGTGACAAGGTCGGCAGTTCGTCGAGCAAACCCTCGAATTCGATCCCACGCCGCGGCAGCCTCGCCGAGCGATCCGTCATGAACGTCCATCGTCGAACGATAATGCGGCGCGAGGAGGAAGTACCGGGCCGTCGCCGAATCTGTCTGTGACAGCAGTTCTTCGGCTCCCATCACGTTTCCGACCGACTTGGACATCTTGTGCCCGTTCATCGTGACAAGCCCATTGTGAAGCCAGGTCGTGGCAAACTCGTCTCCGGCTGCTCGCGACTGTGCGAGTTCGTTTTCATGGTGAGGGAATCGAAGGTCAAGCCCACCACCATGAATGTCGAAACTAGAACCGAGATAACGAGTTGCCATCGCGGAACACTCGATGTGCCAACCGGGTCGGCCAGCGCCCCACGGTGAATCCCACGATGCCGTTGGCGGCTCGGAATCTTTATGACCTTTCCACAGGGCAAAGTCACGAGGGTCTTTCTTCCCTCGCTCAGAATTTGCCTCATCCGATTCGACCTCGTCGGGCGATTGCCGCGTTAGTTGGCCGTATTCCGGCCACGAAGCGACAGAGAAATACACATCCCCCGAACCATCGGCGGCAGCGTAGGCGTTCCCGCGGTCAATCAGTCGGGAAATGAGGGTGATCATGTCTCCGATGTGACCAGTAGCCCGCGGTTCAATTGTCGGAGGCAGGATTCCCAGCGCCGACGCTGCGGTGTCAAAGGCTCGTTCGATTCGGGCTGCGAGCGCCCACCATTCCTCGGTTCCGCCCACGGCCAAAATCTTGTCGTCAATGTCGGTGACGTTTCGAACAAGTGTCACTGCGAATCCTCGATAGCTAAACCAACGTCGCCACAAGTCGTATACGAGCGCACTGCGTAGGTGCCCAATGTGAGGTGCGGACTGAACCGTAGGTCCACAAACGTAGATACCCACCTGTCCGGGGACACGCGGTTCGAAGTCGCGCAAGGATTGCGAGACGGTATCGAACAGACGTATGGGCACTTGCCCATGTTACCGAGCGTTATCGAGCGACGACGTGAGCGATGGCGATGGCGGTGATTCCCTTGCCCTCGCCAGTAAAGCCCAATCCGTCGGTTGTCGTCGCGCTGACCGAGACGGGAACTCCGAGGATCGCGGAAAGTGTGTGCTCGATTTCGACGCGTCGCGGTCCGATTTTCGGTCGGTTTCCCACAATCTGAACCGACGCCGATCGTGGTGCTAATCCAATCTCTGCGAGCTTGTCGAGGGCCCCGCGAAGAAACACCTCGCCGCGCGCACCCGAATATCGGGGGTCGTCCGTCCCAAAAACTGTCCCGATGTCGCCAAGCCCCGCACCAGACAGCAGAGCGTCGCACAGCGCGTGGGCGACAGCGTCACCGTCAGAGTGCCCCGATAGGCACGTCTCGTCCGGCCATTCGAGGCAACCCAGCCACAGCGGTCCCGAATCGCCGAACGCATGGGTATCGGTTCCGAGTCCGACCCGAATCGACCCGTCATAAGACGCGAGGTCTGCTTCGACGGTGATCTTGTGCGAGCGTTCGTCTCCGGCAACTGTTCGAACAGTTCCTCCAGTTCCGCGCCAGATACTGGCGTCGTCGGTGAAGTCCCCAATCGTCTCGGCGATGGCCGCAGCGTACCCAAGGCCAGGGAAGCCTTGCGGAGTTTGAACACGAAAGAGGCGCGCACGCTCCGTGTTTTCTGTCACGACACCATCATCGGCGACAACGATGGTGTCGTGAACTGGGAGGACTGGCACAGCGGCATCGTTTGTTTTCACAACAGTCGCAATCACGCGGTCGAAAACCTCAATCGGTGCACCGGAACGAGCGACATCATGTATCAGCACGACATCGACAGCAGGCATCGCATCCATGGCGCGTCGCACGCTGTCTGTTCGCGTTTCGCCACCGGCGACGACCGTCGCGGCGATCCCCACATCGTCCGCAATCTCACGTGCGACATCGAGGTGGGCTGGCGGGCATGCGATGACCAGTGCCGCGGGGTTGACGCCGCGCACCACATCGAGTGCTCTGGCGAGCATGCTCGTGCCATCAATGTCGACGAACGCCTTAGGGATTCCACGTCCAAGCCTCACGCCCGAACCGGCCGCAACAATGACGATTCCGACCGTTGGCATAAGTGATTAAGAGGCGAGGACCTCGTCGAGACGGTTAGAGGCGCGTTCCTCATCCGTCTTTTCGGCGAGGGCTAGTTCCGAAATAAGAATCTGACGGGCCTTTGCCAGCATGCGCTTTTCACCCGCCGACAGTCCACGATCTTGTTCGCGGCGCCACAGGTCGCGGACGACCTCAGAGACCTTGATAACGTCGCCCGATGCCAGCTTTTCGAGGTTTGCCTTGTATCGACGAGACCAGTTGGCGGGCTCTTCGACAATCGGGTCGCGAAGGACGCCGAATACGAGCTTGAGGCCAGCCTTGTCGATCACGTCACGGACGCCGACGTCTTCGACCTTGCTTTCGGGAACCATGATCTCGAGGTTGCTCTGGGATACCTGAAGCTTGAGGAATTTCTGCTGTTCGCCCTGAAAATCACGAGTGGTGATTGCGATAATTTTTGCCGCTCCGTGGTGCGGGTAAACGACAGTTTCGCCGACTTTGAATGCCATGTAGTTGGTTCTCCTTTAGCAGAACTTCCATTTTACCACAGGGGACCGCCTCGATTCGTCCCGCAGGGTGACGGCACCCACTCCGCTAGACTGAACTCGGAATTACCGCATCACTCGATAAGGATTTGCCGTGAATATTCGCGCACTTGCCAGCACTGCCCTCGCCTCAATTTTGCTCTTGGGAACGGCCGGATGCGGTATCTTCGTCGATTCCGCCACACTGAAGCCTTATTCGGCGGGCGACGGGCTAAACGTTAACGTCGGTGGATTGCAGTTACGGAACGTGCTTGTCATCACCGACGAGTCGGGCGATGCGTCGCTTGTTGCCACAATCGTCAACGACACGACGAATGTGCAGTACCTCACGGTTGAGTTCCGTACCGTCACCCCGGTCGACCTCGTCATTGTCGCCAATGAAGGCCTCACCAAGGTCGGACTAGCTGACGAGAATCCTGCCATCGCAACGGGAACTGCACTCAAGGCCGGTCAGTACGTTGACATCTATTTCCAATACGGCGGACAAGACGGAGTGTCGATGTCAATCCCCGTGCTCGACGGCACTTACGAGCTTTACGCTCCGTATGCTCCCTCGTTGTTTGTCCCCGAGCCCGTTGTCTCACCCTCAGCAACACCGTCGGCTACCCCCGAGGGTTAGAAACCGGCTACTTCTTTCCCTGGTTCGCCACGGCGGCCGCGCCTGCTGCCGCTGCCTCCGGGTCTAGATACTCGCCCGAGCCGATAGGCGTCAAGTTGTCGTCCAGCGTGTAGACGAGCGGAATTCCGGTGGGGATATTCAACTCGGCAATCGCGTCGTCACTGACGCCATCGAGGTGTTTGACGAGGGCGCGAAGTGAGTTTCCATGGGCGGTAACCAGCACGGTCTTGCCTGCACGGAGGTCCGGAGCAATGTCGCTCGTCCAATAGGGAAGCATGCGGTCAATGACGAGAGCCAGTGATTCTGTGCGAGGAAGTTCCGCCCCGAGATCGGCGTATCGCTCGTCGTGTACCTGGGAAAACTCTGAGTTGTCATCCAGCGCTGGCGGTGGAACGTCGAATGACCGACGCCACAATTGGAACTGTTCTGGCCCAAATTCCTCGAGGGTTTGCGCCTTGTCTAGTCCTTGAAGCGCACCGTAGTGACGCTCATTGAGTCGCCACGAACGCTTCACCGGAATCCAGAGACGATCCGCGGTGTCGAGGGCGATGTGTGCCGTCTGAATCGCACGCGTCAACACACTCGTGTACAGGACATCGGGTTTCAACCCACTCTGTGCGAGAAGTTCCCCGGCGCGCGTGGCCTCGACCACACCTTGCTCCGACAGCCGGACGTCAACCCAGCCGGTGAATAGGTTCTTCTGGTTCCAGATCGAGTTTCCGTGACGAAGCAAAATCAGCGTGTGAGTCATGTTCATAAGCCTAACGAGCGAGAATGGTGGGGTGGTAGTCGGACGAATCACCCGCGGAACGACGGGCACGAACCGCCTTCGGCGCGCGGACCGATGGTTGGCTCGACACCCGCGATTTCGCGCAATGAACGACCCACTCGTCGTCGACCTCGGTTACGGCGCAATGCCGCACACGACGCTCGAATTGGCCGACCGGCTTGGGGGCATCCAGCCCGGACTTCGCGTGATCGGCATCGAAATCGACCCCGAACGAGTGGCGAGTGCCCAAACGAGTGCGACCGAGCGGGTCTCGTTTATTCGCGGTGGTTTTGAGATTCCACTTCCCGAGAATCACACTGCAGACGTCATTCGCGCATTTAACGTGCTGCGTCAATACGACGAGTCGGAGGTCACCAAAATATGGGAGCGGGTTCAAACGCGACTTTCGTCGGGCGGAATCTTCCTCGATGGAACATGCGACGAAATCGGCCGCGTGGCAACGTGGGTTTCACTTGGCGCGAACGGACCCGAATCGTTTACCGTCGCGCTTCGGTTGGCGGAATTGGAGATGCCCAGCATTGCCGCAGAGCGTCTGGTCAAAGCGCTGATTCATCGAAACGTTGCAGGTGAAGAAATCCATCGGTTCCTTGTGGACCTCGATCGTCATTGGATGGTCTCTGCCCCGCTTCAGGTTTATTCACCCAGCCAGCGATGGATTGCCACCGTTCGGGCCATGAAGATCTCAGGTTGGCCGATTCAGGGAACCGCGGCCGCGTGGCGTCTCGGCGAGATTACGGTCGACTGGGACGCAGTCGCTCCGCGGCGGTAGCACCCGAGCTAGGTGGCACAAGTACCTGCTGGGTGGCGGTCAACGGATGGTCATCGTGAACAACGGTCAATAGTGCCGTGACGTCGACGTTTCGCTTGATCACTGCGAGCGCCACGGGACCGTCTTCGAAGTGGTTTCCGGCAGTGGTGACCCGACCGACCAGGTCGCCCCCCGCCCAGACTGGGTCAGACGCCTCGACGAAGACGGAATCTGAACCGTCTAGGTGTAGCCGCACGAGTCGCCGCGGCGGGTGCCCAACGTTGTGAATCTTTGATACCGTTTCTTGCCCCGGGTAACACCCCTTAGACAAATGGACCGCGGTTCGCAACCAATCGAGTTCGTGTGGGAGGGATCGATCGTCGACTTCGGCCATCGATGGCCGTCCGGCGACGACGCGCAGGGGGTCGACAAGATCAGCTCCAAGCACATCGACTCGCGGTTTTTCCCCGGCGGGCAATAACGTTTCGACCCACGACCATGCGGGAATGATGGTGTCACCGTAGGTTATTCCACCGGAGACGACCGACGGCCACGGGTCCGTCCAGGCGAGGTCGCCGAACGCGACGGTTCCTCCCCAGACAGAGAACTGGGCTGTCACGTCGACCGCCTGGACGTCCTCCATAAAGATTCGGGCGTCGAGCCACGCCGCCACATCCGCCCCCGAAGCCCCGGGAACAACGAGAAGTGTGCCGTCGGCCGATTCGAGGACGTGAATGTTGTGTTGGATGCGACCCTGTCCATCGAGTTCAAGAGCATCGCGCGAGTCTCCGACAGCAAGACCGCGAAGGTCTTGACTGAGCGTTGCGTTGAGGACGTCGAATCGGTCCGGTCCCGTGACGAGAACCACACCAGCGTCGATGGAAACCGCTGCGTCCCCCTCGACCAGTCGGCGTTGGTCGACGAAGGGGTTGGACATCGTCAGCGCTGACCGCGGAAGAGTCGAACGAGAACGACAATGCTCGTGAAGCCGATTGCGACGAACGCGAGCCCCAGCAGTGCTAAAAAGAACATTTCGAACCAAAAGATCATGTTGCTAGCCTAAACCGTTTCGCGCCAACGCGACCACGATGCCGACGGCGCCGATGACAAGGCTTCCCGCTGTCGTAAACGCGAGACGATTGACGAGGCCCTGCTTCCGCTGCATCGACAATTGAACAACAAACGACAACACGAGCGAAGCGCCGATTGTTGAGGAAATCACGGCGGCCCACTGGGCAAATCCGAACGTCACCGCAAAAACGGTTCCCGCAATCGCGACAATCCATGAAGGAAGCGCGGATGCGATTCGGCGGGGCATGTCACCATGCTAAACGCGCCTAGACTTTAACGAATCGTGGGAGGGGTGGGTCGTGTCTCGAATACTGTTACTTTCCCCATCGTCCGCTTCGGTCATTCCCGCTCTGGCGTTGTTGCCACATGATTTAACCCTCGCGCCGCTCGCCCCTCAATCGCTGGCTACTCACTCCGACGTCGACCTCGTGCTCATCGACGGCGTGACCGACTTGATCGGGGCGAAATCCATGTCGTCGATCCTGTCTTCAGCTCAGTTGCCCGTGCCCGTCCTCATCGTGGTGTCTGACACGTCGTTGTCTGTCCTCGACCGTTCATGGGGAATCACGGATTTTTTGCTGCCATCAGCTTCTCTCGCCGAAGTCGATGCACGAATCCGTCTGGCCGTTCAGTCCGCGAGTGGCAGCCCCGCCACCGGATTGAGTCACTCTGGGGTTTCCATCGACGAGTCGAGTTACCAGGCCACCGCCAGTGGAAGGCCCCTTGACCTCACGTTCAAAGAGTTCGAATTGTTAAGGTATTTGGTCGCAAATCCGGGTCGCGTGTTCACCCGCGAGCAATTACTCTCAGACGTATGGGGTTACGACTACTTTGGGGGAACACGAACCGTCGACGTTCATGTTCGCCGCCTCCGCTTCAAACTCGGAGAGCGTGAATCCGTGATCGGGACAGTTCGCAACGTCGGTTATCGATTTGCACCCACAGGAGAAGAAGAATGAGCGAGACGAACCCCACGACGGGGTCCACCGACGCCGAACTCGACGACGATTGGGAGGAATCCCCCCCGGCGAACGACGCCTCGCTCCCCAGCAATCGGTTTTTTGACCGAGAATTGTCGTGGCTCGCCTTCAACGGCCGTGTCCTCGAACTCGCGAAGGACGAATCGATTCCTCTTCTTGAGCGGGTGAACTTTCTTGCCATCTTTGCCAACAACCTCGACGAATTCTTCATGGTCCGCGTCGCGGGCCTGAAGCGCCGACTCGAAACGGGAATTGCTGCTCACAACAATGTCGGTCGGGGGCCTCAACAGGTTTTGTCCGATATCCATGCGGCCGCCTACGCGCTGCAAATTGACCATGCTCGTGTCGCCACGGACATCATTCGACCCGCCATGGAGCTCGCTGGTGTCGCCATCACGTCAATTGATGACTTGTCACCCGCCGACCGAAAGACGGTTGACGAGTTATTCGTCTCTCAAATTTTTCCGGTACTCACCCCGCTCGCCGTCGACCCAGCGCACCCGTTTCCCTACATCTCGGGCCTGTCGTTGAACTTGGCGGTTCGGGTGCAAAATCCGAAGTCGGGCGAAGAGAACTTCGCTCGCGTCAAGGTGCCGGCGATTTTGCCCCGATTTGTCGAGTTGCCTACCTCGGGCGACGGAACGATTCGGTTCCTTCCGCTCGAAGATCTCATCGCTCACCACCTTGGGTCACTTTTCCCTGGCATGACAATTCTCGATTACCATTTTTTCCGGGTCACTCGCAATGAAGACCTCGAGATCGACGAGGACGACGGCGAAAACCTCCTCAAAGCGCTCGAGAAAGAACTTTCGCGACGTCGATTTGGCGCCCCGATTCGACTTGAAATTAGTGACGACATGGACGCCGTCACACTCGATTTGCTCATTCGCGAACTTGGAATGGACGAGGGTGAGGTCTATCGTCTCCCCGGAATCCTCGGGCTCGACCAGCTCTTTCAAGTCACCCGCGTCGACCGGCGAGAGCTTAAGTTTGCCCCACACGTGCCCACAACAGTCCTTCAGTTCCAACCGTCTGAACCCGGTACGCCAGCAGATTTGTTTGGAGCACTCAATGAGGGCGAAGTGATTGTTCACCACCCTTACGAGTCATTCGCGACGAGTGTCCAAGCGTTTGTTGAGCAAGCAGCAACCGACCCCAATGTGCTCGCCATCAAGCAGACCCTGTACCGCACGTCGGGTGACTCCCCCATCGTTCGATCGTTGATCACGGCTGCTGAATCAGGAAAAGCGGTGCTTGCTCTCGTCGAAATCAAGGCACGGTTCGACGAACAAAACAACATCACGTGGGCGAGGCAACTCGAACGCGCTGGAGTGCACGTCGTGTACGGGCTTGTCGGGCTGAAAACCCACTGCAAGCTGACCCAGGTGGTTCGTCGCGAAAAGTCTGGGGATATCTCGTACTACTCGCACATCGGAACGGGAAACTACAACCCAAAGACGAGCCGCACCTACGAAGACCTTGGACTGTTCACGAGTTCCGCCGAAGTCGGCGCAGAGCTGACCCGCCTGTTCAACGAACTCAGTGGTTATGCAATCGAAAAGAAATTCAAACGGCTCCTCGTCGCCCCGCGATATTTGCGCAACGCGTTGCTCAAGAACATCGCTCGCGAAACCGAAGCTGCACTTGCCGGAGAGAAATCGGGTATCCGACTCAAAATGAACTCCCTCGTGGACGAAACCATCATCGACGCGCTTTACCGCGCCAGCCGTGCCGGCGTCCCCATCGATGTGTCCGTGCGCGGAATCTGCTCACTCGTCCCCGGTCGCACAGGATTGTCAGAGACGATTCGAGTACGAAGCGTTCTCGGGCGATATCTCGAACACTCTCGCATTTACTCGTTCCACAACGCCGGCAAGCCTTCGACGTACATCGGCAGCAGCGACATGATGCATCGAAACCTCGATCGGCGAATTGAGGTGCTGGTCAAAATCGAGTCCCCCGAACACCTCGAACGAATCGATCACCTTTTCGAATTGCACATGAGCGACTCATCGTCGACATGGTCTCTCGCCGAGAGCGGTGAGTGGACTCGCCACACCGGACTTGCTGGAGAGCTCGCGGACATACAGGACACACTCATGTCCGAATATACGGCCCGCAACTCTCGAGGGAGGCGCCCGTGAGCAAGCCGGAACCGGTCGTCGCGGCGGGGGCCGTGCCATGGCGTGTCGTCAACGGGAAACTGCAGGTCCTTGTTGTCTATCGCAAACAACATCGGGACGTTTCGATTCCCAAGGGAAAAGTCGACCCCGGCGAGACACTTCCCCACACCGCCGTTCGCGAAATCTTTGAAGAGACCGGACTGAAGGTCAATCTCGGGCCTTCGCTTGGCTCGGTTCACTATGTTCAAGCGTCCAACGGGAAGCCAAAGATTGTGCACTATTGGGCGGCGGAGGTCGACCCGGTCGCCGAAGCAAAGTCAAAATTTGTGTCGAACGACGAGATCTTTGCCATCGAGTGGCTCAGCGCTAAAAAGGCGATTGCTGTGTTGACCTACGAACACGATCGCGAGCTGATAGATGACGTGCGTTCTCTGTGGAAATCGGGTTCGATGGACACCTTCCCGCTCATTATTGCTCGACATGGGAAAGCGACCGCACACGAAAACTGGGACGGACTCGATTCGCTTCGCCCCCTCGTGGCTCAGGGCATGCAACAGGCGCGCGACATTGCCGGCGGTCTCGCGGCATTTGGCCCCACGTCGATCATTTCGTCACCGGCAATTCGTTGCCTTCAAACCGTCGCGCCGCTGTCGTACAAGCAGGGGATGGAAATTCGAGAGTCGGGCAAAATCTCGCAAGACAAGTGGACGAGCGAAGGTGATCGAGTTGTCGATTTTGTGGCGGCACGCTTGCGCAAGGCAGTCCCGGTGGTGATGTGTTCACACGGTCCCGTCATTCCCCAAATCGTAAGCGAAATCATCGCCCAAACTGGCGGCACGGTGTCAGATCAGGCACGCCGGGCTGCATCACTGGGAACCGGAGACTTCGCCGTGTTTCACCTCGCAAAGAGTGGACGTGGCTTCAGGCTTGTGTCGATCGAAACTCACACAGCGCCTTAAAAGTGTCGGGCCGTGGGTTACGCCTCTCGGCACGTTGCCACTCGCAGTGGCTCATAATTAATGGAACCCGGGGAATCCGCACGACCCGACCGTTCTAGTGTACGAGCCTTGCCAAATCGTTTTGTTAGTTGAGTTGGTTTGACCGTGCAAGAACTGAACAGGCGTGCAGGTCTAGTGCGAAGTCGGCGAGAGTCACCGCTCGCTCCAGCAGGGCACTGGTCCCGATTTCAGTGCCGGCCACCAGGGTGGTCACTCCGTGGCCCTCGATTCGGCAGTATGCCGCGGCGCGTTCGAGGGCAACAGAAAGTTCTCCCACAAATGCTCCGCGCAGGATTTCATCGGCAAGATCTCGAATGTCCTCGGGCCCGGTTGGCTGCCGAGCACCCGCGACGACCTCGTCGATGGTATTCAGGTCGTTCACACCCCGTTGGTAGGCGTGCGCGGCCGTGTCCGGGTCGTTAACGATGCTCGCGTGAACGACGTACAGTCGCCAGAGCGCACCGGGCAACGAATGAGCGGGGGCCGACGCCCACAGTTCAGCAATCTCTCCGACGCCGTGTTCACGGGTGTACTCGAGAAGTCGTTGCACGATGTCCACTGTTCCCTCGTCGCGAACCCGCGCAACAAGCGCCGTCGCCGTATCGTGCGCGATCTGAAGTTTCAGAGCTGGGTCCATCGCCCCTTCGAATTGGTCGAAGGACCGCGGTTCCACAGCGACAGGTCGACGGGGTCGGTTCACAATCCTCAACGATAGGTGACGGCGGGGCAATGCGGGTCCGCAACCTTCGGTATCGTCTAATTCGTGAGCACTGAAACCCCCGCCGCCGGCCGCAACAGCCGAGCTGTGTGGGCTGTAATGGCTGTTGTGATCGGCGCAATTGCCCTCAGTGCTATCGCGTTTGTCTTGCGAGCGCAACCTGCGGTGCAAGAGTTTCTGGTTCACTATCCGGGTGTGGTCACGCTGCCATCAAACGCTCCCGTTGGCATCCCGGTTTGGCTCAACGTGACGCACTTCCTCAACATGCTTTTCCTCATGCTGATCATCCGAACTGCCCTGTCGATTCGTTCGAAAAAGCGCCCAGCCGCGTTCGTCACTCCGCGTCGAGGCCTACTCGGCCAACCTCCGCGTCGAATCGGCATCAACGTCTGGCTGCACAACACCGTCGACCTGCTGTGGATGCTCAATGGTGTCGTCTACGTTGTGCTGCTGTTTGCCACCGGTCAGTGGGTGAGGAATGTTCCGACCACGTGGGATGTCCTTCCCAATGCGCTGTCGGCGGCAATTCAATATCTAACTTTCACCTGGCCAGTAGAGAACCCATGGGTCGTCTACAACAGCTTGCAGGTTCTCTCATATTTCGGGGTGGTGTTTGTGCTTGCGCCGCTTGCGATTCTTACCGGGGTGCGCCTGTCCTCCGCATGGCCTTTGAATGCACCTCGCTTGAATCGTTTGCTGCCCGAGCGTCCCATCCGTCGCCTACACGGACTCGTATTGTTTGCCTTTATGGCGTTCATTGTGGTGCACGTGAGCCTTGTGCTTTTCACCGGAGCAGTGGAGAACCTCAACGTGATGTTCGCCTCGAGAAACGATGCGAGTTTGGCGGGAACCATCATCTTCATCGCCGCGCTCGCGGCGCTCACCGGGGTGTGGTTTGCGCTGACTGACTCGGTACAGAAGAAACTCGCCCGTTTGAGCGGCGAGGTCAGCTAGCGAGAATCTCGTTTGAGCCGTTGATGAACCACTGGTTCTGGGATAGGGCGTCACCTCTGGTTTAACGGGGTCGCAACCAGTCGCACAATTTACCCTGGCGCAGGCCGGAAAAGCATAAGGGGCTGGTTCGAGTTCCCTATTTGCTGCCAGATGTGGAAGATGCCTTCGAGGCACTCCCGTTTCGCGGTCACGCCGAGGGGCTCGAGCGCAATGGTGCAAACCCTAGGTAGGCCTAAACGAGTCGTGGGCCTCGGATTGTGAGTGCTTGAGCATGACATGTTGGAGCACCGAATACTCGTGGAGTGCTTCCGCGCTCATGTCCTTGCCAAAGCCACTTCCTTTGACACCACCGTGTGGCGCTTCAGAAGCGATGGGTAGGTGGTCATTTACCCAGGTCACTCCGGCTTCAATGGAGCCCGACACGCGTAATGCCCGACCCACGTCTGCCGTCCATACTGACGAGGCAAGACCGTAGGCAGAATCGTTGGCCAATGCAATGGCCTCCTCCTCGGTGCTAAAGGGGATAGCAACCAAAACAGGTCCAAAGATTTCCCGTTGAACCACCTCATCCGTTTGCGCAAGTCCAGTGATCAGTGTCGGCTCGAAGTAATAGCCATCTCCTGGCACAGACCTTCCCCCCGCGTGAATTGTCGCGCCACGGGCTCGAGCCTCGTCCACGAATGCCTGGACACGTGCCCGGTGGGCTTCGGAAATGAGAGGCCCTATGTCGGTGGACTCGTCCTCTGGGGAGCCGACCTTGATTGCGGTCATGACTGCAGCGAGCTCAGCGACAGCGGCATCAAAAATTGCCTGATCGATGTAACAGCGGGTTGCAGCGGTGCAGTCTTGACCGCTGTTATACGTTGCGCCCAGCGCGAGCGCTCGGGCCATATCGGCGAGGTTCGCGTCGTCAAACACAATGGCCGGAGCTTTTCCGCCGAGTTCGAGGTGGACTCGCTTTGTTGTCTTAGAGGCAAGCTCCATGACGCGCGAGCCTGTGGTGCTCGAACCGGTGACCGACACCATCGAAACGGCAGGGTGACTGGCGAGTAGCTCACCGACATCACCGCCGCCAGTGACAATATTGAGCACTCCTGCAGGTAAACCGGCCTCAAGGGCGAGCTCACCGAGGCGCAGTGTTGTCGAAGGAGTTTGCGGAGCGGGTTTGAGAACAACAGTGTTGCCAGCCGCAAGAGCGGGGCCAAACTTCCAAATGGCCATAATCAAAGGAAAATTCCAGGGAGCAATCCCGGCAACGACACCGAGTGGCCGTCGAATGAGGATTGAGGTGTAGCCCTTAGTGAGGGTTGCCGCTCCCGTCCCCTCGAGCGAACGCGCAGCTCCCGCAAAGAATCGGAGGTTATCTACTCCAAACGGGATTTCGCCATCGCGCACCACCGAAACGGGCTTACCTGTTTCACGGACCTCCCACCGGGTGAGCGTCTCGCGGTCTGCCTCGATGAGGTCAGCAAACCGAAGAAGCACTTGAGAGCGTTGCCCGGGCGTACGATCCTTCCACTCGGGGAAGGCAGCCTGGGCCGCATCGACCGCGTCGTTGACCTGACTCAACGAGGTTGCTCGATAGGGAAAGACATCGCCAGATCGCGCTGGGTTGATGCGCACAATCTCTTCTCCGGATCCCGCTACTCGGGTACCGGCAATGAGAGCCTGAAAGTCGATGGAGTTGCCCTTCACTAGCTGTTGAACCCAACTTTAAGGGAATCGAGAAGCCTCAGCCAAAGGTTTCGTCGTCCCGTCTCGTCCTCTTTGACTAGTGACCACCTGGTGAACTGTACAAGCGGATAACGGAAGGGTTCGGGCGGGAACGGCAGTGGCTTTTGTACCACCATCTCTAGCCTTCTCAGGGGCGACGACGCGTCATCCAACAGATCAAGTGCGGCTGTAGCACCGAACCTGGACGATCCTGTGCCAAGGCCAGTGAAGCCAAGTGCCGAGGCCACTCGACCCCCAAGCGCTGTCGAAAAGTAGGGGGTGAAACGGGATGTCGAATCAATGACACCAGCCCACTGGTATTCAAACCTGACCCCCTCCAGCTGAGGGAAGGTGTCGAAAAAATGCTTGGCGAGGAGGGTGTGTGACGCGTCTCGCACTTCGCGACGTGGCGAAGAGTCATCTCCGAAATAGTAGTTTGCGTCATACCCGCCCCACACAATACGGTTGTCGGCAGTTTTCCGATAGTAGTGGAACTGGTTGCCGAGGTCTGTAAGCCCCTGGGATTCTCGCCAGCGAAGTGAGTCAAGGTGACCGGCAGACAGCGGTTCGGTGGCGAGCACATGGTCAAATAGCGGCAACACGCGCGCCTTTATGCCCCCGACCAGCGGGGAAAAGACGCTGGTGGCAAGGACCGCCTTGTGGGCGCGGAGGCGCCCCTGTGGCGCGACCAAGTCAAGCCCGGTCCGACGTGCCTGAAGAGCAGTAATTGGGGAGTGCTGGTAGAAGCGCACCCCGAGGTCCTGCGCAACTCGGACCATCCCAACCAGCATTTTTACCGGGTGAAACAGTCCACTCCCTGTTCTCACCCGAACGCCTCCCAAATATGTCGGAGAAGCAACATCTTCTCGCATTTGCTCGGCGTCGAGTAACTCGGCCGCTTCCCCGAAACGGGTATTGATCTCGTATACGGCTTTCAGATGCTCCGCTTGAACAGGAGTGACCGCGATCGCAGTCTTGCCGCAATCAGACCATTCTGCATCGATGCCGTAGTCAGAGATAAACGCACGTATTTGACGCATGTTTTCTCGCCCGAGCTCGACAAGAGTTGCCATGTCATCCGGCCACATGGCCTGACCGTGGGCGTGCCCGTGGGTCAGGCTTTCAGAAATGAAGCCGCCGTTTCGAGATGACGCGGCGTGGCCGAGGGTGTCTTTCTCCACAACGACCACGTCGCGCTCGGGCTGCCGAGTTTTGGCCAGTATCGCCGTCCATAACCCGGTGAACCCCGAGCCAACAACAGCCAGTTCCGTTTTTTGCTCGCCCGTGAGAGTAGGGAAATCCCAGTCGGTGGGAAACGCATGAGCCCAGACAGACTGGCGCGTGGCATCGGCCAGGGATTTCTCCACCTCAGGAGGCACGAACTACCACTCCTGTGTCGCCTGCCCAAGAAATCTTCGTGGCGTCGCCGACACGGGGGACCTCAGAATTTCCCACCAGATACTTCACCGGAATTTCCAGGCCACACTCGGCAACGACCAAACAGTTTGGCCCATAAAAATTGGTACTGATTACCGTTCCCGTGATTGCCCCGGCTGGGGTTTGTGAGATGTCCTCCGGGCGAAGCATCAGCCATATCTCGGCGCCGTCTACGGAGGGAAGTGAGCAGGGCACCTTGACGCCGTTGGTCAGGTGGAGGCGGCCAGAGGAGAGGTGGCCGCGGAGCAGCGTGCTCGTGCCGATGAAGTTGGCGACGAACGGGTTACCGGGGTTTTTGTACAACTCCACGGGAGTTGCCACCTGCTCGACTCGCCCTTGATCCATGACCGCGATACGGTCTGCCATTGACATCGCTTCTTCCTGGTCGTGGGTGACCACCACGAAAGTGATTCCCACCTCGTGCTGGAGGCGCTTGAGTTCCAACTGCATGTCCTCCCGCACCTTGCGATCCAGTGCCGACAGGGGTTCGTCGAGTAGAAGAATTTTGGGCCGCTTCACAATGGCACGAGCAAGAGCAACCCGTTGTTTTTGGCCCCCGGACAGTTGGTGAGTCCTGCGTGTTGCCATGTCCCCCAGACCTACCGTCGCCAGCAGCGAGGTCACCCTCTCGGCAATCTCACCCTGCGGACGCTTTTCTCTGCGCAACCCGTAGGCGACGTTGTCAAAGACGGTCATGTGCGGAAAGAGCGCGTAGGACTGGAACATCAAGTTCACAGGCCTCTCATTGGGGGGCACATCGGCTACATCCTGGCCATCGAGGACAATCTGCCCCGAGTCGAGAGATTCGAATCCGGCGAGGGCGCGCAACAGAGTGGTCTTGCCACTGCCCGATGGTCCGAGGATTGCAAAAAACTCGTTGGTGTGGATTTGGAGACTGACGTTGTCTAGAGCCGCAAGCTGGTCGAACGCTTTGGACACATTGTGGATATCAAGGAGGACTGTCATATGGATTGACTCAACTTCACAGAGCGTTGGCTAATAAGGACGATGGCGACGCTGAACAACAAGACAAGGCTGGCGAGGGCATTGATTTCCGGCGTTACACCAAAGCGCACCATCGAGTAAATCACAATCGGCAGGGTCGGTGTGCTTGGGCCGTTGGTAAAGAACGTAATCACAAACTCATCGAACGACAGGGTGAACGACAACAGCGCCCCCGCGATAATGGCCGGCATCAGGCTGGGCACCGTAACACGGAAGAACACCCCTCGTGGGGTATCTCCCAAATCGAGTGCTGCCTCTTCGAGGGCGGGATCAATTTGGAGGATGCGTCCGCGGGCAATGGCCGCGACAAATGCCATACAAAAAATCGTGTGGCTGAGAATCACCGTGGTCAGGCCAAGTGGAACGCTGATGGCGCTAAAAAGTGCCAGCAGGCCGATGGCCAGGGCGAGGTCGGGAATAATCGCTGGTGCCAGCGCCAGCGCCTGAACCGCGGACGACGTCGAGTGTCGGGTGATGCCAATGGCCAACAGGACCCCGAGGACAACGGAGAGAATCATCGTCGACACGCCAACGATGAGGGAGTTTCGAAGGCCCTCAAGCACACTGGCGTTGGCAAACAGTTCCGAGTACCACCTAGTGCTAAACCCGGTCCACTGGAAAGGAATCTTGGAGGCGTTGAACGACATCACAATGACGATGGCGATGGGGGCATACAGAAAGAAACACACGGCTGCAAGGACCCAGCCAAGTTTGCCGACACCCGTCATCGTCAGCCCTGCCCGAGAACTCGTTTAGTGATGCGCGCCTGCAGAGCAAACAACAGCACCAACATAACCACCATGGCTATTGCCAGAACGGATCCAAAAGGCCAATCTCGAGCTTTCAAGAACTGGTCGCGAATGAGGTTCCCCACCATGACCGTCTTTCCCCCACCAAGCAGCTCGGGAACAATGAAGTTACCGACACTAGGCACGAACACAAAGACGCAACCCACCAGAGTTCCGGGAATGGCCAGGGGAAAAACTACCTGCCGGATAGCAGTGAACCTGCTTGCGCCGAGGTCAATGGCCGCCTCGCGAAGGCTCGGGTCGATGCGGGAGAGCGCTGCATAGATTGGCAACACCATGAGTGGCAGGTAGGCGTAGAGCAAGCCCATGACCACGGCGCCAGGCGTGTAGAGCAACGCCAGCGGGTCGGAAATGATTCCAAGCCCCAGTAATCCCTGGTTCAGAAGACCTTCTGAGCTCAGAAGGACAATCCAGGCATAGGTCCGGATCAGGAAGTTTGTCCAGAAGGGAAGAATAACCAGGACCAGAGCAATGTTTTGATGCTGCGGGCGAAGTTTCGTGATGGCTAGCGCAGTGGGAAAGCCAATCAGAAGAGCGAGCAGGGTAACAGTGGAAGAAAGGGCAACTGAAGTGCCGAGGATTCCGACGTACAGGCTATCCAGGGCGCGAGCGAAGTTGTCGAGGGTCAGAGAATAAACGATCCCGCCGTACTGGCCCCTTTGGAAAAACGAATAGGTCGCGATGATGGCGATGGGTAGCACCATGAATGCAATGACATACCCCATCGCGGGGTAGAGAAAAATTCCCCGTGCGAAACGGGCGTGGCGCGTCTTGACGTCACGCCCGCTCGCACTAGTGTCCGTGGAGACCAATTAGCCGGAAGTGATTTCGGTTGCCAGCCGGGTGTACAGCGCAGCGGCGTTTCCAAGGTCAACCAAACCTTCGTAGCCGAGCAGTTGTGCAGCGGTGAAGCCCATGTTCGGGAAGTCCCCGACAAGACCCGGCAAGACCGCATCCATGGCGGCCTGATTGGGAACTTTGTAGAGGATGTTTTCCGCCACCCAGGCGTGGTTTGTCGGTTCGAGGATGAAGTTGATGAAGGCGTGAGCTGCTTCCTTGTTCTTCGACGACTTCAACACCACCATCGTGTCTACCCACAGGTCGCTTCCCTCAGAGGGGACCACGAACTTGATGTCGGGGTTCTCAATGGTGCCGTAGTTGCACCATCCGTCCCATGCGACAGTCATCACCGCTTCACCGCTGACAAGGCGGCTATAGAAGGTGGTGTCGTCGTAGGCGAGGAGGTTGCCCTTCGCCTCGAGGAGAAGGTCTTTCACCTCGTTCATTTCACCCTCATCTTGAGTGTTTACCGAGTAACCCAACGCTTTTTGCGCGGGAAGCATCAGCCAACGCTCGGTGGCGAGCGCGGTTACCTTGCCCTTGTACATGTCGTCTGGACGCAAAAGGTCCATCCAACTGGTGGGCTCGTTCCCTGCCATCAAGTCACTCCGGTAACAGATTCCGGTGGTTCCCCACGCGTAGGGCACAGAGAACTTGTTGCCCGGGTCGTAGGCGAGATTGTCGGCTTCTGGGGCGAGGTTCGCAAGGTTCGGTATCAGCGACTTGTCCAGTTCGTAGATGAGATCCTGGTCGGCTAGTGCCTGGGCAAACTGACCAGAGACGAAGGCGACGTCAATGCCGGAGTCGCCCCCCGCGGTCAGTTTGGCCATTATCTCTTCGTTGGTGGCGTGGTTGGTAATCGTCATCGACGACCCCACTGCCTCTTCAAACGCCGTCGCGAGATCTTCTGGGTAGTAACCTGCCCAGTTGCTGACAACGAGATTTTGCGCGCTCAGGTCTGCGTTGGGGTCGAGTGGATCGCTCCCGCCACTCGTGGCGCAAGCTCCCAGAAACAGTGTGGATCCCACAAGAACGGAGAGACTGATAGTTGTCCTGCTCATATACCTGCTCCAATCAGTTCGGATTGAGTGTTTTGCCAATCGTATAGATAAAGCTGTGGACTTACTAGACCACCAGCAACTAAAGCACGGCACGACATCATGGCCCCGTTCCGTCACCATCACCCGTGAGCAATGTAGCGGGATGTGGCTTTTCTTTGGCATGATGGAAGCCACGATCAAGCCCACCTAGCAGTTGGACAGGTGAGCCGTAATTCACGATGACGTGACAAGACGGGAGTACCCCTATGGCCGAGAAGTTGACCGTTCTTTTCCTCCCCGAGTCCGCCTACGGGCCAACAAACCAGTGCATTGGCCTCGGGCACAAGCTGTTGCAGCGGGGCCACCGTGTGGTGTTCGCCGCGGAATCGTCGTGGAAGGGAAAGCTCGAAGCTTTGGGGTTTGTCGAAGACTTGGTCGACTTAGCACCCCCTCCGGCCGACGGTGACGACCAGGATGCCGGACAGTTTTGGAAAGACTTCATCCGCGAGACGGCCCCAGAGTTCCGAAAGCCCACCATCGAGCAGTTGGAGACTTTCGTCAAGCCCACCTGGCAGGCCCTCATCGACGGAGCAATGTTTTGCGAACCACAGTTGAAAGCGATCATGGAGCGGGTCAAGCCCGACGTAGTGGTCGAAGACAACGTTCTGTGTTTCCCGGCCCTCATGACCTCAGGAGCACCATTTGTTCGGATTGTCTCCTGTAACCCTCTGGAAATGAGGGGGCCAGGCATCGCTCCGACGTTCTCGGGGTACGCGCAGGATAACAAGGGGCCCTGGCCAGCGTTTATCGACCAATACCGCAGCACCCACTTCGAGATGTGGAGCGCCTTCAACGAGTGGGTGCAGCAGCAGGGCGCACCAGCTCTGCCCGAGCTCGAGTTTATCCACGAGTCTGAGGTGGCAAACCTCTATGTCTACCCCAAAGAAGCCGATTATACAGATGTTCGGCCACTCGATGACACCTGGCACCGCATGGATTCGAGCGTGCGGGAAACGGACGACAACTACCAATTGCCAGAGAAGGTGCGAAACCGCCCAGAGAGCTCAGCCCTCATCTACCTGTCGCTTGGCTCTCTTGGCAGTGCCGACGTGGCACTCATGAAGCGGCTCGTGGATGTCCTGGGAACAACCCCTCACCGATTTATCGTGAGCAAGGGGCCCCAGCACGACGAGTTCGAGTTAGCGGACAATATGGTGGGAGCAGAGTTCCTCCCCCAAACCACCATCATCAACCAGGTTGACCTGGTGATTACGCACGGTGGGAACAACACCACGACCGAGTCTCTTCACTTCGGCAAGCCGATGATTGTGTTGCCCCTGTTCTGGGACCAGTACGACAACGCCCAGCGAATTCACGAACTGGGCTTCGGCATTCGTCTAGACACCTACTCCTTTAGCGACAAAGAGATGCTCAGTGCCCTCGAAACTCTTCTGGGAGACCACGATTTGCGACAAAAACTTGTCACGCAGGGCGAGCAAATCCGGGCCCGCGACGGGTTGTCGGTTGGGGCAAGCGTCATCGAGTCAGTGGGGTTGGCCCATAAAAATCGGTAGTGCAATCGAAGCCGACCTTCTGCGCCGGCTCGTGCCACCGCATCGAGCCGGCGCAGTCGGTGACCAGGCTGGTGTCGTTGTGGATTGTTGGCCAGTGGATGACAACAGAGCCATCTACCTCGTCGACCAGTCCGCCACAACCTTTGCGCTACCGACCATCGACGACGGGGAATTACGACGCGCTCGGGCCGGGGATTGTTTCATCACGGCCATGCCGAGAGGCCACCACGGCAGTTTTTCCTCAACCATCAGACTCGATGCGCCAGTTGTCAGCGAAGAACGAATAGAGGTCGACCAAACAAACGAGTCGTTTGTGCTCAACAACACCTGGATTATCAAGTGGAACATGACGGTGGGGTCACACCGAACTCTTACCAAGGAGCGGCGTCTCAGCGCGCACAATTACCCGCACACCCCAGCCCACTTCGGTCACATCACCTGGACTTCTCCAGACAATTCGGAACACCTAGTTGCAGGAGTTCAAGAATTTCTCCCCGGTTCGGTAGACGGCTGGACCTGGTGTGTCGGACACGCGATGGAAAACCACTGCGAGACCTGGCCGGCGGCCCTTGGCGAAGTCGTTGCCCTCATGCACAACGCTTTTGATGGCACCACACTCGCTCACGGTGACTTGCACGTCGGCCAAATTCTCAACCAGGGTAATTCCTACTTCATCATCGACTTTGATGGCGATCCCCTCGGTCACACCCCAGAGTCGTGGCTTCAGGACGTGGTCGGCATGTTGTGCTCGTTTATTCACGTGGCGGCTGTCGCCGAGGTCAAATATCACGCGGCGCACAATTTCTCAGAGTGGGTGAGGATTGTTTCCGACCAGTTTCTCGAGACCTACCTCGCCACTCGGCCGTGGGTAAGCCTTCCTTCACGAGATCAGCTGCTGGCGTTGATGGCCCACAAGGAAGTGACAGAAATGCTCTATGCAACCACGTATCTTCCCGAGTGGACATACGCAGCCGAGTATGGTCACGCTTTTGTAGAGAGGCTAATTGGTGAAAGCCAGTAAATTCAGCGACGACCTGCAGAAAAAAACGGACAACCTCGTGCGGCTATCCGGCCACCAATTCGATTGGCCCGACCTTCACGGCGAACGCGTGGTAATCGTCGGCATGGGTTCGTCGTATTTCCTTGGCCAGTGGTTCTCCCGTCGCCTTCAGATGGTGGGAATCAACGCCTTCGCACTGTTAGCCAGTTCGCGGGATGTTCCGGTGTTGGCAGACTCGGATGTCATCGTAGCCATTTCGGCGACTGGGCAGTCGCTCGAGACGGTGGCATTTGTCGACCGCGTCGACCGACCTGTCTTTTTTTTGACTAATAATCCCGCACCACCAATCCACTCGCGTCACCACGTGGTCAGCATGCACAGCCTCCCTGAATCAGGCGGCGTGGCTAGCCTTACCTACCAGGCAACAATCGCTGCCCTTCTAGACCTGGAACAACGCCTCACTGGGCAGATAGTCCCCGATAGTACTTTCATCACAGCCGCCGAAGCCACGAGCTGGATTATCGAGAACCAGGCTGACTGGCGTAAAGAAATCCTCGAACAGGTGACAGGGGGTGAGGGCACCCAGTTTGTGGCCCCGCTGGAGCGGCTTAGCTCAGCCCAGCAGAGTGCGTTGATGATCCGTGAGTGTCCAAGGATCCGAGCAGAATCCTCGGAGGCCGGCGACTGGGCGCACATCGATTTGTATTTGACAAAGAACCACGACCTGCGCGTGGTTCTTTTTGCGGGGTCACCCTGGCAAGAGCAAGTGTTGGATTGGACCACCGAGCGCAAGCGTCGGGTTGTGATGATTGGTGGCCACTCAGATCGAGTTGATGTCTCTCTGCGCTACCCCCACGATGACGACGAGCTTGTGGCCCTGCTCACCGAGACAACATTTGCCGAGTTAGTTGCAGCGAAACTGTGGAGTGAGCAGTGAGCGCGACGAGGTTGCAGGGGTCGGTCACGCCGTCCAGAGCAACAAACAACGGGGTTTGTCCGCGACTTTCAATGGCGCCAAGGAATTCGAGCGGGTGGCTGCAGGCATAGGGAGGCACTTCTTGCGCGATCCCCTGATGCACCGTTTTCGCCGCACGGGCGGTCCATCTCGTTCCTTTTACGGTCGATGAAAGGTCGCTAGTTATCCTCCTGGAGCACGGCAATCGTTAGTCACCGAACATTTCACAAGTAGGTAGAATTGGTGCAGCGTCTTCGTGCGCGGGCCTCTAGCTCAGTTGGTAGAGCAACGGACTTTTAATCCGTGGGTCGACGGTTCGAGCCCGTCGGGGCCTACCGAAATAGAGAGTCCCCCAATAGTGCGACGCACACGTGGGTGGGGGGGGTTGGTCGGGTTACCCTGTCCTCATGCCCTTTCCACTCCTGACTCCGCGCGTCAGCATTGAACCGCTGACTATGCGAGACGTGGACGAGTTCGTCCGATACCGGCAGGACCCGGAAATCGCTCGCTATCAGAGTTGGGATACGAACTTTTCGGCACAACAAGGGGCTGACCTCGTTCAGTCACAGGTGGATGTGGTGCTGCCGGCAACTGGTAACTGGCTGCAACTGGCAATCCATGATCGTGAGACGGGTGGGCTGCTCGGCGATTTAGCGCTGCATGCCATCGATGACGTCGAACTTACATTCGAAATTGGCTTTACATTGGCGACCAAAAATCAGGGAAACGGCATTGCCCGCGAGGCCGTTCGCCGACTTCTCAATTTTCTGTTCGACGAAGTCGGTGCGATTTCGGCCTGCGCACACTGCGACAGCCGCAATTCACCATCAATCACGTTACTTGTGGCACTTGGTTTTCACAATCGCCCGACGCACAGTACGACCGAGTTTTTCAAGGATGAATCGATAGTCGTGAACTACTTCGACGTAACTGCCCGAGATTTTCATAGCCAAATTTAAGGTTCACACGTGCCCCAAATGTTATTCTTTTCAGAATTTATCGTAAGGATTCAACAATGGTGAAAAGGCTGATCGGTGCGATCGCTGCGGCGTCCGTAACTTTCGCGATCATGGGGGCGACGCCCCTGGTTGCGCACGCTAGCGCGCCAGCTCCAGCGCCCGCTGAATGCACCGTTACAGGAACACCTCGGTCGGACACGTTGATTGGTACTCCCGGCGATGACGTCATCTGCGGGCTTGGCGGCAACGACAAAATCTTTGGCGGCAATGGCAACGACATAATTCGTGGCGGCGATGGACGCGACAGTGTTGACGGCGGTGCCGGTGATGACGAGTTGAGTGGTGATACCGGAAATGACTCACTAGTCGGCGGGTCCGGAAACGATGCGCTCGGTGGAAACGACGGACGCGACAACCTGTCCGGCGGAACCGGCGATGACGCACTCAACGGCGGAACCGGCGTGGATGGAATCCGAACAGGATCGGGTAATGACACCTGCGCAAATGATGCTGTCGATCGACAACTGGATTCATGCGCCATTGATGTTGAAGCACCGACGGTAAGTTTTCCCGACAACCACATTCTCGAATTTCAGGCCGGCACAACGGTAGTTTTCCGCTGGGTAGCGGAAGATCCCTCCGGAGTCGCGATGACCTGGGCTGCAATCGGTGGCCCGTCGGGTTGGGTAACCGAGTGGTGCGGCTTCGCAGTCCCCGCTGAACGAACCGATGGGACTTCTCAATCGGGAACCTACGAGCTGCGGTGCGATATCCCCGCGACTGCAGTGAATGAAAACTACACGCTTTATGTCAGTGCTGTCGATGGTGTTGGCAATTCCAATGCTGTTCCCGGCTGGGCCGCATTCGGATTTACCGTAAACGGCGGTTCCTCTGACAATCGAGTCCCTGAAATTCTCGACGTTCGTCTGCCGACCACGGTGCGCGTGGGCGAGATCTTCACGGTCGACATTGATGTCAGCGACGAATCCGGAACCGCCGGAGTTTATTCATGGTTCATGGGCGCCGCACCGTATTACTACTACAACGAACAAGGACAGTTCATCAGCGCGCTCGATTCAGCCATCGTGGTGTCGGGTGACGCAACCAACGGAACGTTCCGTCAAACCCTCCGCGTGTCGGATTGGGCGCTCCCAGGGCAATATTCGCTCCTCGTGAGCATTCGCGACACCGTGGGAAACCGCGGGTTCATTCAAACCGAATACCTCGTCACCGTGACGGAATAACCTGAGGTTGAAACGTTCACATGATTGACGCATCCATGATTACCGTGGACGCCCTCAATGCCGACCCGTATCCCTTGTACGACGAGCTCCGAAAACTTGCGCCGATTGTTTACGTGCCTCAGATCGATGAATGGCTCGTCACGTCGTGGGATGACTGTCGTGCAATTGGTGCGCTCAAAGACTCGGTGCAACTCGCGCCTGGCCACCCGGTTGACCAGGAGTTTTTCGGCGGTGACAGCGTTCTCACGATGTCCGGCGAAAAGCACAGGGGACTCCGCGAGGGTATCGACCAGTCGCTCAAGGCCGGTCCCGTCGCCCGGTTCCTCGACGACGGCGGTCGTGACACCGTCATCCGCTACATCGACGCGATTGCTCCGCTGGGTCGTGGTGACCTCGCCGAAGACCTGTTCAACAAAATCAGCGTTCGGGTTGTCGGAAATCGACTCGGGTTCGACGACGTTGATGACGAGACCTTGGTTCGCTGGTTCGAAGCCCTCAGCGGCGGCCTGTCGAACAAAGAAGGTGAGAACGAAGCGAGTATCCGAGCAACTGCAACCATCCGAGAAATCGATTCATACATGGGTGACAAAATCACCCGTCTTCGCGCGACGCCAGACGACACTCTGTTGTCGCACATGCTTCACGTGGGTTTACAGGATGGGGAAGGTCCACGCACGTTCGACGACGTCATGCCGTCGATTCGTGTCATCATCCTGGGAGCGTTTCAGGAACCGGGGCATTCGGTCGCGACCACGTTCTGGGGGCTGCTGAACGAACCAGAGCAGCTGCGCGAACTGCAGGCGTCGCCGACCGAATTCGCGCCGGCCGCGCTTCGGGAAAGTTTTCGCTGGATTGCTCCGATTGGCGTCGTTGCGGCCCACCCGCTCACCGATTTCACCTACGAGGGAATCACGGTTCCGGCGGGGGCGCCGTTGTCACTCGTCGTCGCCGCCGCCAATCGAGACCCCGCAAAGTTCGACGACGCCCACCGATTCGACATGCACCGCGTGCGCACCGTCAACGCAACGTTCGGGTACGGAGTGCATCACTGCTCGGGGCACCAACTCGCGAAGGGCTTAGGCGAAATCATGGTGGAAGAGACAGCTCGTCGACTTCCGAACCTGAGGCTCGACCCCGCTGCGCCCGCCACGGTTTCGGGATACCTTTTCCGCGGCGCGAAGTCCCTCCCCGTTCTCTGGGGATGAAGCACAGCGTCGTCATCCCCGTGTTCGCAGAGACTAGTTGGAGTTTGCGTGAAACCAACCCTTAGTCCTCACGCTGTCAGTTCGATTCCGACGGACCTATAGAGAGTCTGTGTGCAAAATCATTTACCTGGCGGTTTTAGTCCTGTGTACATCGTGTCGTGCAGAACTTGGATGTGTGCTTGACATTCAGCCGCGGCTCGAGCCACATTCCCGCCACGGATTGCATCGACAATCCTCTGATGCTCACCGTTTGATGCGCGTAAGTACTCAATGGGGTAGGGCACAAAGTACTGGTAAAGCTCGCCGAGAACCGAACTATGGATTTCCCTCGCCCACTCGAGACCGCTAGCGTCGACGAGTCCGATGTGGAACTTCTCATCTGCTCGATGGAATGCCGCCCAGTCGGAAGCGCTGTTGCCCTCGTCGATAAATCCTTGAAGCGCGTCTACCGCAGCGAGATTTGAGGACGTGGCGGCCGCTGATACGAGCGCGGATTCAATGAGCGTGCGCTCATCGATGAGTCGGTCAACGGTCACCTTGTCCTCGCGATAGACAGTTGCGACTGATAGGGCTCCAGGCGGCGGATGCTCGCCAACAAAGGTGCCGCCAGTCTTTCCTCGCCGTCGGATGACGAGTAAATCCAATGCGAGGCTCGCGAGAGCTCGTCGCACGGTGATCGTGCTCACCTCAAGCGCTGCCGCAATGTCGTTATCTTTTGGCAAACGCTCGCCGGGGAGAAGGAGCCCCAATTCAATCGCCATTGCTATCCGCGCGCGCACTGTGTCGACAGCAGAAAGGCGGGTTATGCGCGACACTGCATGATCACGCAAAACATTAGACACCTTTTCCACCGGCGCACCCCATGACTTTTCTGTACGTGCAAAAGCTTTTTCATGATACCCTTTTGTTAATTGTTCATATTGATACATTTAAGCCAACACAAGCAAAGGTGCACATGTGACGTCAGTATTTCGAATTACTGCGGTCCAGGCCCCAGCCCGGGAGCCAGGTGTGGACCTGGCAATCTTTGCAACTGATGTGGGCGAACAGTTGGTTTTAGAGCCGGCAACGCAGATGCTTGTTTACCCGGAACTTCATTTGTTTTACGCGTCCGCAACCGACCCGCAGGACAAGACGGAGCAATTGCGCGCTGCCGCGATCACGCTGGACGGCGATGAGGTAGCCGCACTTCGAGCCATCGCCCGAGAAAACGGAATCTGGCTCCTACCCGGATCAGTTGTCGAGCGCTCATCAACCGGTGACATCTTCAACACCGCAATTGTCATTAATCCTTCGGGCGACCTCGTGGCAAGTTACCGCAAAATGTTTCCGTGGCGACCTTATGAACCCTTCACCGCAGGTACAGACTTCACAGTCTTTGATATCGATGATGTGGGAAGGTTCGGACTTTCCATTTGCTACGATTCGTGGTTTCCCGAGGTTTCACGCTCGTTGGCGTGGATGGGCGCCGACATCGTCATCAATCTTGTGATGACGACAACTCCTGATCGCGCTCAGGAGTTGGTCCTCGCGCGTGCTAACTCGATTGTGAATCAGACATTCACCGTGTGCGTGAATACGGCGGGCCCTGTTGGGGTTGGAGACTCACTTATTGTCGGCCCCGAGGGCGAGGTGCTCACGGAACTCATCGGTGCGGGCGCAGGACTACTGACGCTTGATTTTTCGAAGGAGCGTGTCGAATTCGTTCGCGAGAACGGGACTGCTAGTTCAAATCGAATGTGGGACCAATTCCTTCCCGCCGACGAACCCCTTGCTTTGCCCATTTATCAGGGTCGCATTGATCCACGCACCTGGAAACCGAAGAGTCACACCCAACACAAAGGAGAAAACGCATGACAAGTTCCAACGTCCTGACCCGAACTCTCGGGTTGCCATCGCTTGTCCTATTAGGACTCGCATACATGACCCCGATCATCGTCCTCGGAATTTTCGGCATCGTTGCCGAGATTACCGCGGGCGCGAGCGCGTCGGCCTACCTCGTCGCACTCATCGCAATGGTTTTTACAGCCTCTTCCTACGCCCGTCTGGCGGCGGCATACCCCGTTGCCGGGTCGGCTTATACCTATGTCGGGAAGACCGTCGACTCTCGTGTCGGTTTCCTCGTCGGGTGGGCCGTCCTGCTCGATTACCTGTTCCTACCCATGGTGATCTGGCTCATCGGTGCGAGCTATCTCAACGCACAGTTCCCCTCGGTGCCTAACGCCGTGTGGGTTCTCACGTTCATCGCGCTCACGACCTTCCTCAACATCCTCGGAATAAAGGTCGCCGACCGCGCGAATTTCGTGCTCATGGCCTTCCAAACCCTTGTGCTCATCCTGTTCGTGGTGTTCGCAATCCTGTTCATTGTTGGCGCAAATGGTGCCGGTGGCCTTGTCAACTCGAGCCCATTCGTGGGTATCGACGCGAGCTTCGGCGCCATTACTGCTGGTGCGGCCGTCGCAGCGTACTGCTTCCTCGGCTTCGACGCAGTCACGACGTTCACTGAAGAAGCCATTGACCCACGTCGAACGGTACCCAAGGCGATCATGCTCGTCGCACTACTCGGTGGTGGAATCTTCGTCGCCGTGTCGTATGTCACGCAGCTAGTTCACCCAGGAGGAACGTTTGAGAACTCGGGGTCGGCGGCGTTTGACATCGCCGGACAGATTGGTGGAGCACTGTTTAGTGCAATCTTCGTCGCTGGACTCGTCGTAGCACAATTCACGTCGGGACTCGCGGCACAAGCATCGGCGTCGCGTCTCATTTTTGCCATGGGTCGTGATGGTGTTTTGCCCCGCAGGTTGTTCGGTTCGGTCAACGCGAAGCTCAAGACCCCGGTCACTGGAATCGTAGTCATCGGACTAGTCGGCCTCGCAGCACTGTTTCTCGACATCACAACTTCGACGTCGTTCATCAACTTCGGAGCATTTACTGCCTTCACGTTCGTAAACATCGCGGTCATCGCGCATTTTGCGCGTGAGGCGAAAAAGGGCAACAAGTTGAACCCACTTGTTTATCTGGTGATGCCTGGTATTGGCGCGATTGTTGACGCCTACCTCCTCATGCAACTGGACTCCAACGCGCTGACCCTCGGGTTCTGGTGGCTTGGTATTGGCGTCGTCGCGTTACTCATCATCACCCGTGCGTTCACGCGTAAGCCACCTGTAGTAATGGACGCAGTCTAAAGTCGCTCTGCCACAGTCGGTGCCCGTTCACGTCTAGTGGGCGGGTACCGGTTCGGCCCCAACGGGGCCGATGCGTCACGAGTTCCCTCTGGCCGATCGGCTAGGGGGAACTAGGCATTTAACAATTCGTTGATGACGACGCCGAGGCATACGACACCGACTGTCACGAGTAATGCCGCCAGAATCACAGAACGGCGTTTGCCGAGCGAAACGGCGAGCCCACCCCAACCGGTTTCGCGGTCGATGTCGATGTCGGGAATCGCGTTGAGCAGGTGCGCGGTCACCCCCACAAGAACGCTCAAGATAACGACGGGAGATCCTGGCCACAGAGTTGGCGAACTTGCCTGCGCGACGAACACCGGCATGAGAGCAAACGACACCGCATAAGGCACCCACGACCACACCGTGCGAGCGAGGAAAAAGTTGTAAACCAGAGCGCTCGCGACGGCCGCAATGTGCGCAGCGCCACCGACCCAGCCCGCTGCTAAAAACGACAGCGGAATCGTCAGAGTCGCGCTGACCAGAATCGGCACGCGAAGATCCTCGGGGCGCAGTTCGCCGCGAACGGTTGGTTTATTGGAGCGCCCCGCGGCGCGATCAGCTTCCGCGTCGTGGACGTCGTTTGTCCAGCCAACAGTTGCCTGGCCGGCCGCGCTGGCGAGAAAAACAAGGGCGACACTCGACCAAGAACCACCGCAGAGTGCGGTCGCTGTTGTCATTAGAAGCACCATCGCGAGCGCTTGGGGAAAGTGTGTCGCAGCGATGTATCCACGAAGCCGAGCGCCACGAATGAAATCGTTGTCCACGGTCGGCAGACTAACAGTTCGCGATAATCATGGTCCCGGAGGCGCAACAAAGAAGATCGGCAGCCACGCCGGATGGTGCGCATAGACGAGCACAAGAAAAACAACCACGTCGAAAAGCAAATGCACGGTGATGATGTACCACACCGAGCGGCTCTTCTCGAAAATCCAGCCTTGAATCAGGGCGAAGGGCAGCGTGAGCAGGGGTCCCCACGACCGATATCCCAGTTCCCACAAGAACGAGACGAAAACGATTGACTGCAACACATTCGCTGTCCAGAACGGGAAATGCCGGCGCAACAGGGCGAACACAATGCAGATGAAGAAGAGTTCGTCCCAAATTCCCACGAATCCCACGCCAACGAACAGGCGGGCGATTTCGCTGGGCGTTTCGACGGCCGGCCAGTTCTGGTAACTCCCGGAGGTGATGAAATACACCGGCAGGATGAGGTAGCCGAGGATGAGAACAGCACCCAACCATGACCGCTCCCAGCGTGACCACGGTTCGCCCGGTCGCCCAGGGAAACGCACAACGTGATCACGAAACACCCATCGGCTCATCACATAGGGGTAAACCACACACAGCGTAAGCACAGCACCCATCAGTGCGATGTTGTCCCAGTCAAGGTTTGCCTCAACCGAAATGAAACTGATGGCAACGAGGGGTAGCGCAATGAGAGACAGGTCTCGTCCAAGAGAGCGGTTGTTCGTGAACGCGATAACCAAACCGACGGCCAGTGCTACGTACCCAGCCCCCATGAAAACGGGTATTCCCCGGGTGACGAAGAGCGCGGGAGCCGCCATGGCAATCAGCGCCGCAGCGACGAACGCGGCACGGCTTCGGCTCTGCGGAGGGTTAATCGTCATTCCTCGCAGAAAAACAGGGCGCAATCGGCATCACGCCGAATAGACGACGTAGACCTTGCGAAGCTTCTCGTGGACAGTCCACACGCCTTTCCACCCAATCGGGAAATAAGCGGTGTCTCCAGCAGTGAGCGTAACGGGCTCGCCACCGTCTTCTTCTACCGTCATGCGGCCAGAAACTACGGTGATGACTTCACCCGTGTCGGTGAATTCCCAACGTGACGTTCCGGGCTCGGATTCCCAGGATCCCGACCACACGCCGTGGTCACTGTCCGCAAGATAAGACTTGTCACCGACCACGATGTCTCCACTAATGGGCGTCGCCATCGGAGGTGCGAGAAGTGACTCGGTGTAATCGTCCGAATTGAGGTCGTCTGCGCGAAAAACAATTGTCATGGTTGGTCACCGTTCGTTGAATCGGGGATGGTTTAGGCAAGCCTAGTGCGAACAGCGCTAGGCGAACAGAGGCGAAATCACGCGAGAGAGTCGCGCCACGCGCGGTGCAGAGTTGCAAAGCGACCGGAGCCTTTGAGTAGCTCGGCAGTGGGGCCGTCTTCGATAATGACGCCGTGGTCCATAACCAACACTCTGTCCGCGATGGCGACGGTTGACAGGCGATGGGCGATGATGATCGCCGTTCGGTCCTTCAACAGTTTTTGCAGTGCGGTCTGAATCAGACGCTCGCTCGGGATGTCGAGTGACGCCGTTGCCTCGTCAAGAATAAGCACTCGTGGATTGGCGATAAAGGCGCGGCAGAACGAGACCAATTGTCGTTGTCCGGCCGAGATTCGGCTTCCCCGCTTGTTGACATCCGTGTCGTAACCGTCGGGTAGCGCCAAGATGAAATCGTGTGCGCCAACGGCCCGCGCTGCGGCCATCACTTCGGCGTCGGTCGCATCGGTCTTGCCCAATCGAATGTTGTCGGCGATGCTGCCAGAGAACAGATAGGCCTCTTGGGTGACGAGAGTGACGGCTCGTCGGAAATCGACATCGCCGATGGTAGTCAGGTCGCGCCCATCGAGCGTGATGACACCATCGCTGGGGTCGTAGAAGCGAGCGATGAGCTTGGCGAGTGTCGATTTGCCCGCACCCGTTGCGCCAACTAGCGCAACTGTTTGTCCCCCGGCAATCGACAGAGAGAACTGTGGCAAGACAGGATTTCCTTCGGAATAAGCGAAGGACACGTCGGTCGCCACGATGTCCCCTCGATTGGCCTCGAACGGCTCGGGGTTGACTGGCTCAACGACCGACGGTCGTTCTTCGAGAAAGCCTGAAATCTTTTCCAGCGCGGACGACGCCGATTGGAACGAGTTATAAAACATGGCGAGGTCCTCGATAGGGCCGAAGAATCGTCGTGTGTACAAAACGACCGCGAGGAGGGCGCCGACCTCGAGGGTTCCGTCAATCACGCGGAACGATCCGAATAACAGAACCGCGGCGACAGTGAGAGTCCCGATGACTTTGAGTGCCGGGTCATAGATCCCGAACACGTGGATTGTGCGCCGGGTTGCCTCGCGATAGTCCTCGACTTTGGCGGCGTATGCTGCGCGGTCGGCGGGTTCCCGTCGGAAAGACTTGACGGCTCGAATTCCGGCCATGCTCTCGACAAACTGAATGATGAGCCGCGTGGAATAGATGCGCGACGCTCGGAATTCACGGCGGGACGCGTTCGCAAACCACCAGGTGACGGCCACGATGGGAATCAGCGCGACGGCAAGCGCAACTCCGCTCTGTGGGTCGATCGAAACCAGAGCGACGGCGGTGAACGCGAGGAACAGCAGACCAGCCACGAGGTTGCTTAGTCCACCGCTGAGAAGTTCGCCGAGAGTGTCGATGTCGCTCGTCTGGCGGGCAATGATGCGGCCCGAGGTGTACCGCTCGTGGAATTCGAGGCTGAGTCGCTGCGTGTGCTCAAAGATTCGACGGCGAAGTGCGCCGAGAATGTCCTGACTGATCGCGATCGACCAGCGCGTGTATGCCGCAAGCAATCCCGCTGCACTGACGCCGGTGGCGAGAAAAGCGACAACGATTGTCAGAATCGGCGCAAAGTTTCCGTCGTTTACCGCCTCGGGTAATCCGATGTCGATTCCCCACGCAATCAACAGCGGCCCTGCGACCTGGGCGGCTGTGCTGGCGACAATCATGATGGCGGTCCACCCGAAGCGCGCGCGATGAGGGCGCACCAGAACCCGCAGAAGGGCTATGGATCGGACGCGAATCGCCTTGTTCTCGCGCCTGGTGAAATCTTGGCGGTCCTCACCCGAAACGCCGGTCGTGCTCACGATGCACCCCCGTCGTCGGTGTCGAGGGGCTCGTCCGACAGTGACGAAATGAGGTGGCGATAGGTCGCTGACGTCGCCAAGAGTTCGGAATGTGTGCCGACAACCGCGACGCGTCCCTTGTCCAAAAGTGCGACTCGATCGGCGAGCATGACGGTCGACGGTCGGTGGGCGACCACAAGCGCCGTCGTCGTCGACAGCACCTTTCGCAGGGCGGCTTCGACCCGCGCTTCGGTTTCGACGTCGAGGGCCGACAAGGGGTCGTCGAGAACCAACACGGCGGGTGCCGCGGCAATCGCGCGCGCGAGGGCGAGTCTCTGTCGTTGGCCACCCGAAAGGCTCAACCCCTGTTCGCCGATGATTGTGTCCACACCGTCGGGCAGGTCGTAGACGAATTCGGCCTCGGCGATGGACAGTGCCTGCGAAAGAACCGCGTCGGACTCAGACGGTGGGGCGTCGACGAGGTCGTGTCGACCCAGCAACACATTGTTGCGAACGGTGTCTGAGAACAACGTCGCGTCTTCGAACGCCATCGCGATCCGTGTTCGGACGGTGTCCAAACTCATGTCGCGGACATCGACTCCGTCTAGCAGGATCCGCCCAGCCGTGACGTCATACAATCGGGCAGGCAACGCCGTCAGTACTGTCTTGCCGCTGCCCGTTGCACCGACAACTGCCATTGTTTCGCCTGGCAGGATCTCGAGGGAAACGCCATTGAGCACGTCCCGCACATTGCCATCGCCACCCTCATGTCGATAATGAACATCCTCGAACACCAACGAGCCGGCAGAGCCTTTCGGAACGATGGGCGCAGTCGGACTGGTGATGGTGTTCGTGCGATTGAAGATGTCAAAGATTCGGTCGAGACCGCTCTGGGCTTCAAGCGTCAGGGCCAACAAGTACCCGACCGATTCGATCGGTCCGGCGAGCACGGCCGCGGTCGCAAAGAAAGCAAACAATTGCCCGGTGGTCAAGTCTCCCTCGCTCGCGAGCCACACACCCGCGAGCAAGCAGGCCGCCAAGGCAAAATCGGGAATCCATTCCAGCCAAAAACCGAGAGTCGCTCTCGCGTTGCCTTTTGCGACTTCGAGATTGCGCCCGAGTGTTGCGCGCTCAGCAAACCTCGACAGCGAGTCGTCACCGCGACCGAACGATCGCAATACGCGAATCCCATGAACGGATTCTTCGACTGACGTCGCCACGTCCCCCCACTGGTCCTGGGCGGCTCGCGACAGTCCAGTAAATCGATTACGAAAACGAGACCCAAAAACGAACATCGGAATTGAACAAATCAGAAAGAGGCACGCGAGAGTCGGACTCCACGTGAAGAGGATTGCAATACCGAGAACGATGGCGATGGAGTTACCAACCAACATCACCGCACCGTATGAGAGCCAGCGTCGCATGAGACTGACGTCGGTGTGGGCTCGCGACAACAATTGGCCGCTCTGCCACTTGTCATGGAAGGCGACGGGCAGGTTTTGCAAATGGTCGTATATCGCGTTTCGGATTCGTGAATCGATTCGGGTTCCCGGCGTGAGAACCGCGACCCGTCGGAGGTAGATGAATAGGGCCTCGAATAGCCCGAGCAGCGCGATGAGTCCAACCGCTGGCCACACGAGTGTCGGGTCGTCGCCGCGCAGAGGGCCGTCGACAAGAGCCTCGAGCGCAATCGGAATTCCCAGCGCTAACCCGCTCGAGATGAGCGAGATGACCATCCCCGCGATCAGCCCGTAAACGTCCCGACCGGCGAAAGGCAAAATCCGCGCAAGTCCGCGAATCGCCCCGATTGGGGGCGAGGATTCGGCGTCGACTGTTGGCATGGGTAGTAATTCAGTCTATGCATGGCAGAATTGCGCCGTGACGGAAAAAGAACTCCTCGATCTCTGGAACCGAGCCCGAACCCATCTCGTGTTCGCACAATTGGCTCCGACGTTCCTGCTGATTACCACTGTCGGTCTGGTTCCCGCCATCCGCGGCGCAGGAACATTCGTGATGTTGGCCACCTTAGGAATCTTGCTTGCATCGGGAATTCTTGGCGCACTCGTCGAGTTCGCTGCGGCACACGAGGCACAGGCAGTTGCGCGCGATCTCGCGGGAATCGCCAAACCCAGCCACACGACACGCACGATTATTCGCTACGCTCCGTGGCTCAACATAGCCAAACTCGTGACACCGACTATTTTTGTGGGAATCTTCGTCGCCCTTGCCGGTGCTCTTCTCGGCATCTAATTCAGTGTGACGACTAGGCACTTTCGTTGTCGATGAACGAGAAGGCTAGCATGTGGCAGACAGCAAGATGCGCGTCCTCGATACGACCCATGTGCTGTTCCGCAACGTTGATGTGAAGGGTCGCGACCGTTCCCAGCGTCCCACCGTCTCGACCGGTCAACGCCACGGCGTGAGCGCTAGCCGAGTGAGCGAATCGAAGCGCTCGAATCACATTTTCGGAATTTCCGGAACCACTGATCGCGATCACGATGTCACCCGGCGCAATGAAGTTTCGTAGCTGTTCTTCGTACACGATGTCGTATCCGACGTCGTTGCTATACGCCGAGATGGTCGATGTGGCATCGGTGAGCGCGATGACCCGAAACCTGTCGTCGCGTTCGTAGCTCGCGCCCTTGAGCAGGTCGGTCGCAAAGTGGGACGCCGTCGAAGCGCTCCCACCATTGCCACAGGTGAAAATCGTTCGCCCGTCGGCACGTGCGGTGTCGAGTAACTCGCGTAACTCCGAAACTCGCTCGAGGTCGATCGATCCTAACGCCGAGTTCAGCGAGTCTCGATAGGAATCAAAATAGGTCACGGGTTAGCTCCTTCGCACCGAGGTGAACGCCTTCGCGGTCGAATGTCGATGTCGTGATGACGGGAACCATGTGGCTCCAACTCTCGAGTTCACGACTGACGTTATCAGCCAAACTTTTTGTCAAGCGAGCGCCAACCCGCGCAACACCGCCGCCAAGTACGATCACCGACGGGTTGTAGAGCAAGATTGCGTGGCTAAGCCCTCGCGCGAACACCCGCGAATACTCGGCGAGAAAATCGTCGTCGGCAAATAGTTCGACCGCCGGTCGCCCATGATCCTGTTCGATCCAATAGCCGCTACAGAGCCTCTCGAGACAACCTGTGCGTCCACACGAACACTCTCTCGGGTCATCGCTGACTCGGGTGTGACCTAATTCGCCGGCTTCGTTTGACGCGCCGCGCACGACGCGCCCAGAACTGATAACTCCCGCACCAATCCCTGTCGACACCGTGACATAGACCAAGTCGTCGGAACCGTGACCACCGTGGCGAAATTCGGCGAGCGCCCCGACCTTGGCATCATTGTCGACCGCGACAGGGAGATTGAGGGCGTCACGGGACCATTCCCCGAAATCGAAACCGCTCCAGCCCGAAACATGGACCGATCGTTTGACCGTCGACGTCTGGAAATCGACGGGTCCGCCGAACGAAACGCCGACTGCGGCCGCGGGACTGCCGTTAGATTCGAGGTGTCTTTGGTAATAGGAAAGCGCGTGCTCGAGGTTTTCGGTTGATCCGGTCGTCGGCCACGACTCCAGTCCATGCACACCGTCGTCGTCCGTGATCGCGACCGCACACTTTGTCCCGCCAATATCGATGGTCAGCGTCGTCGCCATCGATTCACCCCCGTCGGTTTCCACCATTGTATTGGTGGCGGCGCGGGTCGTTCGGGAAAAGCGTTGGGTACATTCACTCGGCGTAGTCTTCAATCATGAATAAAGAAACACGAATTCGTTATTGGATTTTCCTTTTCTTGGCTGGGATCGGGCTCGTCACCGCGATGGTGTTCAACGGGCTCGCGGTCATGTCTGGTCAGGATTACGCCGCCGCGTGGTTCGGTACCGCCGTGGACTGGGTCTTGTCGGCCGACCTGTCGGTTGTCGCAATCGCGTCAGTTGTATTCATGCTCGCCGAGGCGCAGCGAATAGGAATGAAGCGTGTGTGGCTTTACATCGCTCTGTCGGGAGTCACCGCGATGGCGTTTACGTTCCCGCTGTTCCTCGCGATGCGAGAACGGCACGTTGCTGGTGCCGATACGCCACAAAAATGACAATCGCCAAGTAGAGCACCTGTGCCTCCGCGATAACGCGTTCCCACAGGCCGACCATGGGTTGTTCCGGGTTTGTCCAGACCGACAGGAACGCGATAGAGCCGGCGGCAAAGATTAGCGTCGCGACGATTGCGGCAGCAGGACGAACAATCCACGGATAACTGCGGTCAAATCGCATTGAGAACAACGGCCATGCCGACATCAACACGAATGTTGCAATCGCAAAGACCCGGTGCCAGAACGAGGACGTTTCTTGAGTCGGAGTCGCAAAAAACGTTAGCCCGTATGTCGTGAGACCGGCGATGAAAATCGTCACACGGCCAGGCATCGATAAAACCGGCGACCACACCGCCGCGACGAGCGACAACGTTCCTCCCAACAGAAAGAACGAGGATTGCACCCATTTGACGGGCGAATCATCCGCGGCCAAATCACTGATTGTTTTGGCGACGTGGTCGTATCCGGGCCAGAGCGAACCCGCAACAATCCAACCCAGAACAGCTTGAATTGGTCCGATGATTGCCGCGATAAGTGCGGGACGGGCGACAAAGTTCATGCCAACAGCCTACGAGGCGTCACAGCGCGCCGATTCGTCGTAACCGATTTAGTGCGCCGTCCTCAATCGGACTCTCGGGGCCGATTGCCGCGCGGATAGTCCGCAACGTGAATCGAGTCACTGGTACGACCAGCCATCGCGGTTTTGCCGTGAGCCCAAGCATCGCTCGAAACTCCGGTCGCATCGAGACCACCGCGGCGTCGAACAACAGGCGATAAATCGGACGGACCGCCAACGGCAATGGCGGCCGGCGAATGAAACCCACGACCGACGTCGTCGACTCAGTCGACACGAGCACACCCGACTTCCACAAATCGGTGATGATGTCGTCCATCTCTCGTCGAGTGGACGGGGTCTGGTCCAGTCCAAGCGGTGCCACGGAACGCCCCCACTGCTCGACATAGTTATCGGCGGGCGACGCGGCAGACCCTTGGGGGATCGGTGTCGCCGCATACATCTCGTGGGCAACGAGGAATGATTCCATGAATGCGACGTGCACCCACAGCAAAAGGTCTGGGTCGGCAGCCCGATAGGCGCGCGTCTCATGATGACCCGTTTCGTATGTGCCGGTGACGCGCTCGTGCAGGCGGTTCACGCGGGTTGCTTCGCCGCTCACAGCCGAATGGCTGCCAAATGTCGTCACCGTGAGCCACCGAATGGTTCCTGCCAACCGGCCCAACGGGTCTTTCTCATACCGTGAATGGTCTGCCACTCCCGCTAGTGATCCGGGGTGAAGAGCTTGCATGAGCAGCGCACGAATTCCCCCAACGAGCGTGCCGAAATCGCGGTGTATGACCCACGGCGCATCGGTAGGAACGTAGAGACCGCCCTCATCCCCCCGCGCGATGATGTCGAGCCACGGAGGCGTGCCGTCCGCCGCCCCGGACAGCAATCGTCGAAAACGAATGGACGCCCATTCCTGCATAGAATTGTTGGAAGTCATAGTGCGAACAGCCTATGGGAACACCCTTTATCCCCCAGCCGAGGAGACCTCATGACATCACTTACTAATGCCACGGTCCTCGTCATTGGCGCGACGGGGGGAATCGGGCAGAACCTGTGCGCCGCGCTTCAGGACGCTGGCGCGACCGTCATCGGTACGAGCCGCGATGCGGCGAAATTCTCGAGTATGACTGCCACGACCTCGAGCCAGCGAATTCTCGATCTCGCGGACGGCGACTCTATCGCCGCGTTCTTGGACGACATTGAATCGGACGGTGTCGCGCTCAACGGAATTATTGTCGCGGCCGGTGTCGTCGGTTTCGGTAACGCCGTCGATGTTCCCGCGGCCGGTTTCGACCGCATGATGGCAATAAATGCGACGGGGCCGATCCATGTGCTTTCGGCGCTATCCCCTATCGTCGGAGAATCGGGTGACGGGTTTGTCGTGACGCTATCGGGAATGATCGCTGAGACACCGATGGCTGGCTTATCCGCCTATTCAGCGAGCAAGGCCGCGTTGCATGCATTCAGCGTCGCCGCTGGCCGAGAGTTTCGTCGACTCGGCGTGCGTTTCATCGACGCGCGACCCGGTCACACCGAATCGGGTTTGGCGACGCGAGCACTCTTTGGCGAAGCGCCGAACTTTGGTGCGGGTCTCACAACCGAGGCGGTCGCAGCTCGGATCGTTGCGGCGATTGTCAACGACGAAAAAGACCTGCCGAGTTCTGCGTTCGTCTAGCGAGCGGGCGGCGTTTACTTCGCGACTTTTCCCGTCGATGCACTTGTTGCGCTGATGGTGCTGTATCCAGCCTTTGTCGCGGTGACCGTCACAGAAATACTCTTTCCTTTGTCGCTTTTCTGGAGCGTATACGTGGTCCCCGTCGCCAACGTAATGGGACTGCCGTTCCGTCGCCATTGTTGGGATGTTGTCGCACCCGACTCCCAGGTGCCGACATTGACCGTGAGGGTATTTCCGACCTTGAGGATTCCGGAAATGGATGGCGTGGCGGTTATCGCCATTGCCGCAGCAACTGCCGGAGCAGTTGTCGCAGACACTACTGAATCTTGATATCCAGACTTCGACGCGGTAACCCGGAACGATAACGTCTTTCCGATGTCGGCGGATTGAACAACATACGTGTTGTCCGTGTCACCGGTAGCGGTCTGACCAACGAACCACTCTGTTGACGTCGAAACCCCCGCGCCCCAGCTGCCGGCGTTCCCGGTCAGCGTTTCCCCAAATTTGGCAATTCCGGTAATAGTTGGACTCCCGGGCGTCAACGTTGGACGCGTGTCACCCGAAACCGACAGCCGATACTCGCCGACACTTCCATAATCGGAGTATCCAGTGGACGATGCGCTCCCGAAACCGACGCCGTCAACCTTGATGAAGTAGGTCGCTCCTGGAGTGACATTCACCGTCACCGAGGCCGCTAGTCCAGTGGGGTCGGCAGACGCAACAGTCTGAATGAGCGAGTTCAAAACCGTGATTGAACTGTCCAGATTCGGACTGTACGACGGGAGCGTGACCGCAATATCCACACTGGTGGCCGTCGGTACAAACCTGAAGTAGTCGACGTCACTGCGGGAGTGAATAGTTCCACTCGTAGAGGTATTGAGAGAAATGATTGTTGCGGTCGAGGTGGTGTTTCCAAAATCGTCGGCCACGAGTGAAACCCCTGAAGAGCGCATGACAGCAAAGTCGTCTTCTCGATTGGTTGCTTTACTCGAATAATCTCCGTTTGACCATTGAGCAAGTTGCTGATCATAACCAGCACCCATAATCGGTGCCCACCCATTTCGACCCGTGTAATAAGCGGCGCTACCTTGACCGTCGTGCGAGAGACCGAGGTTGTGTCCCACTTCGTGACTGATGACGTCAGACAAGGTTTTTCCCGAAAAAGAGGATCGACTGAACGCAAATGCTGGTGAGTACCATTGCCAATCCCCATCGGGGTCTACATAATCGAATGTTCCGACAAACGCGACGCCTTGACAACCGGTTGGGCAGGCAACATCGGCAACTGCATTGTTCTCGTCTGTGATGAGCGTACGAACACCGAATTGATTATCGGTATAACTCGTGCGGTCGATCGCCGACTGCCCAGGATCTTCCGTCGTGACATCAACATCAAACATCGAATAGTCCTCTGCGACAGCCGACCACGCGTCGATGATCCTTTGCCTTTCGGTCGAACTAAAGCTCGGCGATCCATCGATTGAATAGGCAGGGACCACCAAAGGAGCGGAAGGTGACCAAGCCGTGTTGGACATTGTTTGACCGTCGAAATCAAGATAGATGACCTTCGTTGAGCCCGGCCGACTGTGCAACGTGAAAGCATCCGCGAGTGGAATATCCGAAACCACGGGTGCGGCGCGTGTCGTCCTCGAAATCTTTTGGGCGGGAAGTGATGGCTCGACAACGAACGCTCGGCCTTTCGAATCCACCCTGACCGTTTCGTCATTCACCGCCGTTGACCATGCGGCTTTGGATATCCCTGACGACCGTTGCCAACCCATCGGAACCGAGCCCGATTGCGACGACACAAATTCGCCGAGGGTGGGGTGTCGGGGTCCGGCTGACGTTGGCGCAGAACTAGAAACAGCGGAAATCGCACCGAGTGCAATCACCAACACCGCGGTCATGGCCGCCGATCGGAATGGACTCATAGTCAGGATTGTACCGTTCGACTGTGAACGTAACTAAACGCGTTTTGCGTGAAATCTACGGATATCCACCGGGCCATACCCGCAGCATCCGCCCACCATTCGCGCGCCAAGTTTCACCCACTCCTGGATGTGCAGTTCAGTCGCAAATCGGGGCTCTCCGACCCAGTCCATCGCATCGGAATCCCAGGTCTGACCTGCGTTGGGGTAAACGATGAACGGCAAATCCGTTTCGATTCCGGACAGTGTCGGTGTGATGACGGACAGCGGAGAGCAATTGATGCCAACCGCCATTGCGTTCGCGTAACCCTCGACCAGCGCACACGCCTCGGCGAAGGTTCCCCCGCCACTGATAATGCCGGGTTCGGACACGGTGAAGGAAACCCAGAACGGCATGTCTGCGCTCTTCGATTCGATGAGTTCCAGAAGGACTCGCACCTCGGCGAGGTCGGGCATGGTTTCCAGCGCGAGCAAGTCGGGCTCCGTTTCCAGCAGGATGTCGAGGCGACGGTCGTGAAAGTCACGGATCACGCTGTCAGCGACCCCGTAGTTTCCCCGAAACTCCGAGCCGTCGTTCAGATGTGCGCCAAAGGGCCCGATGCTCGCTGCGACGAGCGTGTCGTCGTTGGCCGCGAGCCGCGCTGCCGTCGTCGAATGGCGCAGTGCTCGTTCGACGTCGTCATCGGTCCAACCAACTCGCCGACCACCCTCGAACGACAACTGATACGACCCTGTGATGATGATGTCTGAGCCCGCGTCCACAAACGATCGATGGGCGACGGTCACGGCTTCGGGGTTCGTCAGAAGCAACTCACCCGTCCACATCGCGCCGTCGATGACCAATCCCTGGGATTCGAGCGCGGTGGACAGCCCGCCGTCGAGCGCAAAAACTTGAGTGTCAGTCATGCTCGTTCTTCGGCGATGGAATTGCCACCGTCAACGACGAGTACCTGGCCCGTGACGTATGCCGCTTCGGTGCTCGCGAGGAAACCGATACACGCGGCGACTTCCTCGGGAGTCGCAGAGCGGCCGACAGGAACCGTGTGTCCCTGGCGTGCTTCGTGCGGGGTCTGCGATCCGGTCGCAATCCACCCCGGTGCAACGGTGTTCGCGGTGATTCCCGCTGCTGCCTCGTCGATAGCGAGCGATCGCATGAGTCCGACCATCCCCGCCTTGCTCGCCGCATACGATGCATCGTTCGCCATCGCCATGAGCGGACCAGTGACTGACGCGACCGAGATAACTCGCCCATGGCCGCTCGCGCGAAGGGCGGGTAGGGCGGCTTTGCTCACTAAGAACGCCGTCGTCAGATTTCGCGTGAGCGACGCATCCCACTCGGCTCGAGTCATGTCGGCGACTGAACCCGTCTCGCCCGAGGCCTCCATCGGCTTCGCCACACTCGTCATTCCGGCGTTGTTGACCACAATGTCGATTCGTCCGGCCACCGCTACCACCCGCTCGACGAGTCCGTCGACCTCGGCATCGACGGTGAGGTCCGCTGCGAACGAAAACGCGGTGATGCCATCAGCCCGAAGCTCTGCTTCGCGGTCGGCGACTCGGTCACTCGCACCCGTCAGAAAAACCGTGGCACCCATTCGACCGAGAAACCGCGCGGTGGTGAAACCGATTCCGGTCGGGGATCCGGCGCCGGTTATGAGGGCGACTCGGTCGTCGAGCCGGAACACGCTGTCGGTTGCCATGGTTCAACCGTAGCCGCGCACCCGCCGATTAGTGCGGACGGCCGCCGTTCATTAGTGACATTGAAATGGAGAGCATCGCGCGGTGAAGACGGGTGACCAGTTCCCCCTGGCGAATTCCGAGGTCCTGTGACACGTCGGACATCGTTCGTTTTTCAATGAGCAAGCCCCGTGCCACGGATTGGAGGGCGTCGGGCAACTCGGCCACGGCCTTTTCCAGTTGCTCTGCCGGAATTTTGGACAGATCTGGCTCGTCTCCGTCAAATGAGACGTCGAGGTCAAAAAAGTTAGCCATGTCGAACCCTTTCTTTAGACAAAGTTAGCGCGATAGCTCTGCACAACCGACCGCATGCCGATTCCACAGACGCCGACCATCGTTCCCGATCGGTAGTACCCGAAAACGCAGTCACCGGCGATGTCTCCATCGATCAGTTTCACGTCGTCAGCGAGCGCCAGCACGCCGTATGCGAGCAGGTGGTTGTCGTACTGGTCGGTCCAGAACGACGGGATTGGACGGAACTCGCCCTGTGCTTGTTCCGTGAAAACTTGCGCGACGCGTTTTGCCGTCTCGGTCGGGATGTTCCAGTGCTCGATTTGACGAGCGTCGTCGTCATAAGCGGGGTTCGGGAAACGGGCAACATCGCCGACGACAAAGACGTTGTTCCACGGGTCACCGTTCTGCCGCAACGCTCGAAGGTCATTATTGGCGCGCACACCAGCCGACAGATCGAGGTCATTACCCTCGAGCCATTCGATGTTCTCGTGCGATCCGATCGCTTCAACAAGGACATCGCAGGGCACCGTGGTTCCGTCATCGAGAACGACACCTTCGACCGAGGATTCGCCAACGAGGTCGATGGCGTTGGTCTTCATCCGAAAAACGACGCCCTTGGCTTCGTGGCGACGCTGCATTTCGGCCGCGAGCTCTGTCCCCAACGAGCGTTGCATCGGGTGGATTCCCGGGGCCACGACCGTAACGTCGCAGCCAAGTGTGCGTGCCGTCGCGGCAACCTCACAGCCGATGAATCCCGCACCGACAATGACCACTCGCGCGCCGGGGGTGAGGTCAGCCCGAAGTGCTATGGCGTCGTCGAGCGTCCGCACCGCGTGACGACCGCGCAATTCCCCGTTCGCGACGCTTAATCGTCGAGGTCGCAGCCCCGTCGCGATCACAAGTGCCGAATAGGGGTGAACGTCACCGTTCGCATCGGTCACCACATTGTGTTCGAGATCGGCGGACTGCACCCTCGTGCCAAACACCCAATTGACGTCTGCCGTTGATTCACGCTGTTCAAAGGCAACCGCCTCGTGGCTCACCGTCTCGGCGAGGACTTCTTTCGACAGCGGCGGGCGGTTGTAGGGCGCATACGGTTCATCGCCGATGACCGTGATGGGGCCGGTATAGCCGAATCGCCTGAACGCTTCCGCGGTTCGCAGTCCACCCATCGACGCACCAACGATGAGAACGGGGTGAGTCATGGCGTCAGTTATTCGACGATACGGATTGCCTGCATCGGGCACACGTCAATCGCGGCCTCGACGTTGGCGCGCTCGGAGTCATCGGCCGTTGCCGTGTACTCGAGCTTGTCGTCGTTATTGAGTTCGAAGACGTTGGGGGCTTCAAACACACACTGGCCATAGTGCTGGCACTTGGCCATGTCGACGTCGATCTTGATCATTCTTTTTCCTCCACTGTTGACGGGTACAGGTCTTTGGACGGCGTGCGGATTCCCCGGAACTCCCAGTCGCCACCGAGCGCGGTCGACACGACCTCTTCGCTCTCGGTCGGTTGGGCTCCGACATCCGTGCGGATTGGGGTCGGGCCTTCCACGATGTGGTTGGTGAGGCGACCGAGGCCTTCGACCTCAACCTCGACGACATCCCCAGGCTGCACGGGTCGCGAAAAAGCTGGCGTCCCCGAGAACAGCATGTCGCCAGGCACAAGGGTAATCGTGCGAGCAATGTCGGCAACAAGGTAGTGCATGTCCCACTCCATGTTGTCGGTGTTGTCCTCTTGCTTGACCTCACCGTTCACATACGTGCGAATTGTTTTGTTGCGGAAATCCCAGTCCGTGACAAGTCCTGGGCCGACGGGCGCAAGCGTGTCCGAGCCCTTCACCCGAAGCATCGACCCCGCGTCGGTGTCGCGGAAGTCGTGAAGCCCGTAGTCGTTCCCGACGGTGTACCCCGCGATGTATTCGGCGGCGTCCTCGGGCGCAATGTTTCGGCACGTCTTGCCGATGACGATGACGATTTCGCCCTCGTAGTTGAGCCACTTGCACCCCGCCGGCCGAACCACGGCACCTTTGTGGGTGTTGAGCGCCGTAATCGGCTTGTGGAAATAGGTCGGCGCCGCGGGGAGTTTGGTCATGAACTCCTGAGTGCGACTGTCGTAATTGAGATGCACGGCGATAATCTTGGTCGGCTCGGCCGGCGCGAGGTGAGTCGCGTCGACAATCGCGACGACACGGCCGTCTGCTGCGACAAGGTTGTCCCCGTCACGCAGAACCTGCGTCGGATACCCGTCCAGAAGGATTCGGCGGTACTCAGTCACGCGACAGCACCAGGTCCTTCGGCCGCGCGAACCCGCCTTCGGGCTTCGAGAACCACACGTGAACTTGGCCAGTCCCAATCGAGTTCTCGTATTCGCTGTACATCTCGCCCTTGGCCGTGAAGTTCTCTTCGCCCAGTGCGCCCGCCATCGCGAGGTAGTGGTAGAAACCCGCTTCCGGCTTGTACTTCTTGAACGTGTCAAAGTCGTCGAGGATGGCGGCGTGGTCGCCGGCCTTCATCCACTCGAGCACCTTGAGGTCGTACTGGTAAGCCTCGGGGGTGTAAATGTTCTTCGGGTCACTAGCCTCGTGCTTGCGCAGATCGCGGAGCTTGTGGAACGTGTGCGACAACGCTCCGGATGCGAGAAGAAGTACCTTGCGATCCGAGTCGCGAATCGCCTCACCGAGAGCGCGACCAGCTCGAATAAAGTCTTCGGGCGTTCCGGTCTGGCAGACGGACAGAGAAATCCACGCCTTTTCGTCGAGTCCGCGGCCAAGGTAGTGCCACAGGTTGACCGTCGCATAAAAAATCGGCAAGTGCGGGTCGGCGATCGGGGTAATCCACGTTCCGTTCTTCTCGTCGTACTTGGCGAGGGATTTAGCAAGTTCGGGGTCACCCTTGATCGCATAGGGAATCTGGGTCATTCCACGCGGCAGTTCTTCCGACGTAAAGAGGCCCGAGCGCTCGGCCGCCGACGTGATGACGAATTCGACCGTCGTCGCCCAGTGGCTGTCCAAGACAACAACGGTGTCGTAGTCGAGTTTCTCGAACACGTCCGCGCGTAGTTTCCGGAGTCCGGGAACCAGACTGAGTTCTTCGCCGTTGTTGAGGTCTTTGCGAACCGCCTCGGGCAACATGATTGTGGGTACGTGCGCGAGAAGCCCTGCTCCTACTACTTCGCCCATGGGGTTATTCCTTCCATCCGTTTGGTGACACAACAGTGTTTTTGACGTCGGCATAAAAATCGAACGACCAGGTTCCGCCATCGCGGCCGATTCCCGACTTCTTCGATCCGCCGAAGGGGGCCCGCAGGTCGCGGACGAAGAAGCAGTTGACCCAGATCGTTCCGGCAACGAGTTGGTCAGTGAT
>Ga0214921_10001080_pt1 | contig 47392 bp, 46 predicted proteins | sample LL1505_MetaG_FD_177992 | JGI IMG/M metagenome (GOLD analysis project Ga0214921, IMG submission 177992) | Freshwater microbial communities from Lake Lanier, Atlanta, Georgia, United States - LL-1505 | ecosystem: Environmental > Aquatic > Freshwater > Lake | place: USA: Georgia | collected... | reverse complement strand
CATCTTTTTATCGATTTCATCTTTTTATCGATTTCATCTTTTTATCGATTTCATCTTTTTATCGATTTCATCTTTTTATCGATTTCATCTTTTTATCGATTTCATCTTTTTATCGATTTCATCTTTTTATCGATTTCATCTTTTGAATCGATTTCCACAATCTAAGCATGTTACAAATGTTGTCATAGGTTCATCCGCACTTCGTGTTTGTAATTGATAATATGTGCATTTTTTTGATTTACATTTTCCACAAATAAAATTGTCTGTTGATGCTTCAATTTTTGGTGTATACTTATTTTCATCTTTAATTTTTTTTTCTTCTATTAAAATTTCCCATAATTCTGGTTGTAATTGTTGATGGTTCATATAAACAAATTCGTGTGCTTTAAGTGTTTTTGATCTTACTTTATTTAATAAATTAGTATTTTTTAAGTTAATAATAAGACTTCTTAGTTTTTCTATATATATTACTACAAACGATTCATTTGCCCATTTTTTTAATAAATTTTTTTCTTCACATACTCCTAGAGTATAATTATAAATACCTTTTTCCAAATTTTCACTAATATTGTCATTATTAATAATAGAGTTTAATTTAGATACAACTTTTGCTCTAAAACATTCGGGATCATTTATTTTTCTATAAAATTTGCTCATTAAATTTATTATAATAATAAATAGTTTATATTATTATATCAATTTTTAATTATTTTAATAATTAAATTGTTTTATTGTTTAATAGTTTAATAATTTAATAAAAATTTATATTTCTTCTTCTGAGTAACAATATAATTCGTAACTTAATTCGGAATGAGAATCACTAAACGTATCTGTATCAGTATTAATATTTTTGCATGTTTCAAGTGGGTTTTCCTTATTTAGAATGTTGTTTAATTGCGCATTATCTATATTTGTAACTTCTTTTTTACAAATGTCTTCTACATTATCCTCATCACTATTAAACTCTATTGTTTGTGGCAAATCAAAAAATTTAGAAAATGTTGAACTCTCCAAATTAATATATTGTGTACTTGATTTTAACAAAAATATTGCTTTATTATTAATATTTATTTTTATATTGTATTTAACCAATAATGGATGATTATTATATGTTTTTACATTATTATCTTCTTTAGACCATAGTTCAATAACATTAGATGAACAATCCCATTCAAATAATTTATTGAAATTATTGTTAGATTTATAACCACATTTTTTATATATATTTTGTATATCAATATTTTTTACTTTAATTTCTTTAAAAGATGTATTTTTTAATGTAATGCAATATATCATTACGTGATTAGTTAATACATATTAATAATTGTTTAAGTATTAATCAAATATGTTTTGGCCTTTATTAAAATTTAATAAGTTTTAATTAAATAATAATTTTTATATTAATATACATAGTACATGATTTTATATATTATAAAATGGACTATACTTTATAGTATATTAATTTTTTTACTACATAATTTATATATATTTTTTAAAAACAATTTGACAAATACAAAAATCAAGGATTATTACAGCTCTTTTATTATAGAAAAAATAAACACAAATGTAGGTAATACTAAATCCAATACTAGCTTATGTGACGATGAAATAAATATTTCATCGACATCATTAGATGATCTTAAAAATAATATAAATGATGACACTATGAAAAACGAATTAAATGAATTTCTGCAAACTTTTAACCACAAATAGAATTGCGTTTATTATATTTTATTTTATTTTATTTTATTATATTTTATTATATTTTATTATATTTTATTTTATTTTATTTTATTTTATTTTATTTTATTTTATTATATTTTATTATATTTTATTTTATTATATTTTATTATATTTTATTTTATTATATAAATAAATTTATTATTATATAAAACTGAAATAAATAATTACTATAAAACATAGTAATAGCAAAATATGGATAAACAAAAAACTGGTTTAGTGTTATTTAATAATAGTAAAAATATTATGCATAGATTTCCTAATAAGCTATATAGTAATAGTTTTAATATTCCAAATTTAATAGATAATGCTGATTATTATGTATTAAAACCAAAAGGAATAAAATCTTATTTATGGTTTACTTATTATAAAAAAGATTTACTATGTTTATTAATATTTATGAACAAACATTCAAATATTATGGATGAAACAAATGAATTTTATTATTATAATATTAATTATGATAAGCGTTTGTGTTACAATAATGTATTGCTAAATGGAACATATTTTTACAAAATTATAAAAAAAACAGTTAAACACTATTTTATACTTGATAATGTATTAAATTATAATTACTTTAATTTAGATAAATTTACAATTAATGAGCACAACGATTTTACGTATAAATTAAATTTATACAAACTTATATTACCATTTCTTATAAATACTAATTACAAGATATATTTAGGAATTATTTTAGATAATTATAGTGCTATTTTTAAGCATATATATAAACTTGACTATAAACTATATAGTATTGCGTGTTATAATAAAAAGAAATATTTAGGCAATTTTATAGTTAGTAATAGTTCCAATAATTTAGAAAAACCTGCGCCTGCAAATTTTAGAGTTTATGCGTGTATTAATCAAGATATCTATAAATTGTATGTTTTAGAAAATAATAAGGAAGTATTTTACGACTATGCGTTAATTGATAGTTATAAAACAAGTGTTTTTATGAATAACTTATTTAGAACTATTAAGGAAAATAGTAATTTAGATTTATTAGAAGAAAGTGATTGTGAAGAAGAATTTGAAAATATTGATTTAAGTAAATATGTGAATTTGGAAAAATCATATATTATTGAATGTATTTATAATAAAAAATTTAAAAAATGGATTCCAATTAATTTAGCAAATAATAATAATATTATTAATATTAATAAAATTAATTTTATTATAAAAAAAAATAAAATATTTCTTTAGTATATAAAAAAGAATGTTGGAGACTTTAAACAACGAGATCGTTCAAATTGGTGGTGAGGCTCTTATAAGCGAAGCGGCGTCTTCTATGATGGGCGGAAGACGTAGAAGAAGAAGACAATCCAGAGGTGGCCGTCGCACACGTCGCCGCAGAATGTCAGGTGGCAGAAGAAGACGCACTCGCAGATATTAAATATAACTGTTTATAATTATTTAATATAATATATTATATTATTATATTAAAATGTTAGGAGGATTTACTTATAAGAATATGTTTGGATATAGCAAGAGCAAGAGCAAGACCAAGAGTAAAAGAAGTAAAAGAAGCAAAAGCAAAAGAAGTAAAAGTAGAACTGGAAGTAAAGTAAAAGCAGAAATTATAACCAAAAAGAAAAGTTTTTATGATTTTTAAATAAAATTTGAGAAAAAAGAAAATAAAGAATTAAAATGAATACACAAATAAAAGACCAATATATAGGAATAAAACTCCTAAAAATGCTATATTAGCATTTGATAAATAGTTTAATAAAAAATTTGATACTAATAGTGTTGAAACCAATATTAGTGCGTCAACAAACAATATTTTTTTTCCATATTCTTTTGCATATTTTTTGAAGAACTCCATTACTTTACTGCTTTTAGTATTAATAGAATTTAAAAACATTCCAAAAGAAATATCATGAATTAGTCCAATAATGACAACACATAGTATTTGTAAATATAAATTAGATGTAAATAATGTAGCTAAATAGACTCCAATAATTGCCGATGCTATATCCATAGTATAAGCACCAATTGTAAATTCATTATACCATTGTCTAATAGTTTTTCTAGTTAATGCAGTAAAATATATTAATCCTAGCGTAAAACACTCTACAATAATTGCTCCTACTACTAATGTTAATATATTGTGATTACTCATTATATATTAAAATAATATAAAAATTTTTAACTATTGTTTATAATATAAAAATTTTTAACTATTGTTTAAAATTAAACAATTATGCGGTGTTTCTTTAGCGCTATTTTTTCGTCGACTATTTGGCACCAACATAGTCCAATACTTTGTATTATTGTTTTCTAATAATTCTTGCAATTCTTGCTCTAATGTTTCCTTATCTGGTGTTAATGTCTTTAAATGCTTAATATAGTCGCAATATTTTTCATTATTTGAACGAATAATTTTATAATTTTTTTCGTTATAAAATGCGCGCCGCTTATTAAATTGATTTAGAAATACATCATGATTATCTATTAAATCAATTACAAGGGGACTAGCATGTTTTTCTCTCAAAATTCTACCAACAGCTTGAATAATATCGGCTTTAGGGCTTGCCAAAAATAGACTTGTTAATGATTTAATATCAAGTGCTTCAGCCGCCATACTATAGGTAGCCAATATGATTTGTTTTGATTCACTTTTTTTCAATTCTTCCATTTTCATTCCGCCAACATAATAACCAACAGAAGCAACTTTTTTATGATTTAATGCTTGATATAAGTAGTTTAATAAATTTTTTGTTTGTGCTAATACTATGAATTGTTGGTGTGGGTTAATAAATAGCTCGCTTTCTAATATATACACTATAAAATCGCTTCTACTATTAAAATTTGAAACTTTACTAACCATAGTTGTATATTTTACATTCCCTCTGTAATCTCTCTCAACTTCATTATATTCATCATCATTTTCAACAATATAATCAATTGCCTTTACTAACACATTATCTTGTGAACTGTTTTTTGGCGGTTTATAGCAGATTTCACCTATATACATTTTAAATATTTTTGTTAATCCATCTTTTCTATTCATCGTTGCACTTAGACCTAAACCATATAATGTATTGCATTTTTTTAAACAATTACTAAATATTTCACTTGACATATGATGACAATTACTAACAATCGGACCACATTTTGTTTTTATTTTGTCATCGGTTACAATATTTGCTAATATATAATTATGATTGTCGGCAACCTCAATATCATATACATCTATAATGTCTTCACTTAATATGAATTCTTGTTTTACTACTTCCAATAAAACTACGTCATTAGAAGAACCGTTTTTGCTCATAACTTGCGATCCACTATGTAATTTATGGGCTTCGATATAGCCATTTGGTGTTAATATTTTATGATTTAATGTGCATTCAATAATGCATTCAAATGTGTTGAACTCATTATTTAATATTAATTTTACAAACTGATTGCTCTTTTTCTTCCATGCATATGTGAGTGGTTTATATTCAAACGTCTTTGATGTTATATTGTAGCTGCGGATTCGTAATGGATTATTTTGTTTCCATAATTTATAGAGATTTGAAATTTTTACACAGCCTGTGCTTGTATAAATTAGCGTAGACCCTTTAAAGCATTCATCATATATACTTAGACCAAAACTATCAAATAATGTATCAGGATAGCTTTTCATACTTACAGACTGTATCATCGCTAACACAATATCTTTATTTTCTATATCAACTATTTGTCCTTGTATTAAACCAATCTTAGCATTTGGTAAATATTGTATTATTCTCTCAATCCACTGGCTCTTTAGAAAAGATTTATGAACGAAAATAATCGTTTTCTTTTGTAACACTTCAATAATTTTAAGAGCTAATACTGTCTTTCCGGCACCAGTCCATAATTCAATAAGAGCTGACCCTGTGCCGTTATTTTTTTTTTCTTCAACACCAAAATCAATTGCTTTTAAATAGGCATTTAATACTGTTAGCTGATAATCTCTTAGCTCTCCATTAAACTTAATATTAATAGCATCACCATATTGAATTTTTATAGTTTTTGGATATCCAAACATATTTATTCCCCAATAGCGTGGAACATATATTTTTTTATCTGACTCTTGGTATATTGGAAAAGATTTGGCTTCTATTAGCGAATTAATAATGTTAGGTTTTACTGTTAACTCATCTTTGATAAAATCAATTATTTCACTATTTAAACATACTTTATAAATCGAATAACCTTTGTTCCCCAAATAGCTATTTATTAGATTATTATTTTTTAATTTTTCTATTGCCTTGGCTACTTCTAAATAATTAGTTCTATTTTTTGGACTAATTTTTTTCAACATTATTTTATAATTAACTATTTAAATATTTTATTAATATTTCAATTTTAAATTTTTAATAAAATATTTAAATATTATATAATGAATTTAGTAAATAATTTAAAAAATAAAGCGCTAGAACTCAAAAATATTAAACATTACGAATTAGTTTTTGTTGTTGTCTTAATACTGTATTTACTCAGTAATGTTTCAACACCATATGATTTAGCGCCACATATAAATAATGCATATATGTATATATCCTTAATTGCTATTTTTATTTTAATTTTGCTAAATAGTAACCCGTTAATTGCTATATTTTTTGCTTTTGTTGCTCTAATATTTTTACACCGTTCAAATAAAGTAGATCACAGAGTTATGGCACCAAGCACTAGCAACAAAACTGCTGCTATGAACGATTTAAATAGCGATTTAAATATTAAAACACTTGAAGAAGAAATTGTAGGTGCAATCGATAGACAACCTGATAATATAATTAATCAAAATACATATCATCCTGTATTGTGTGATTCACATAATGCTTCAAATATTGGTTAATATACAGATTATTTAGGATAACATATATTATTATATGTTAACTTACTTTTATATCAGCTGGAGCATTTTCTATAACATTTTTAGGATATTTAATAAATATTAGAGTTCCAATAAAATAAGTAATTGCCAGAAACAAAACTCCAATAACTATTTGTAAAACTATACTATCAAAAACTGCTTCTGGTGACAATAAGTCTCCCATGGCTCTTAATACTTTAATTGAATCAGCCTCTGGATTTATTTTATTAAAAGATAATTCAGGCGGTAAACCATCATCATCCACAGGTTTACATTTTATATATATATTATCTTGTTGGGCATTATATGTTCTAATCGACCAATCTGCATTATTATATGTTTCTGTCCATGTTTTAATACTAGCTAATGTTTTTCCAAGAACTTTTAAAGTAAAATTTTCATTTTTTATTAAGTTATTAAATGATAAATTTCTACTGAATGTTGCATCTGCTCCTAATTTAGATTTATAAAATTCTGCTACAGAATCTGTTCCATTATTATTTATATATGATTGCTTAATATCTAATAATATTGGATCTGATATTCCTAATGCTCTTTCCGAAAAACTAATAAATTCTAACCATTCTTTATTATTTTTTTCTCTTCTAGTACTATTTGTCATAATTATATTATATTATAATTTTATTATTTTATAATATAATAAAATTATAATATAATAATATAATTTTATAGTTTTATTATATTATAAAATAATAAAATTATGGGGAAATTTAGATTAATTGTGTTTCCTGAGAATTATGACACTTTGACAGATCAAGATAATCCTGATGGTTTGCCTAATATAATTAGTGATAATAACAGAAGTGGCTTAAAAATATTAACTTATATACTATATTATGCATATTATAATACATTCGAAGATTCGTTAAATAAATATTACCTTTCACAAATTATGGATTCATCAAGTGAAAAAAGCTCTCCATCATTTCAAACAGTATTAGGAAAGATGTTATTATATATAAATGATATTGAAAAATATCAAGGGTTAACCAAAGATGAAAATGATGAAGATGAAACTCTAGCAATAGCAGCAACAGATACCGATAATATAGCTGAATTAACAAAAAAACTTGGTGATGAGTTTGTAACTGATTTATTTTATGAATTACAAACATCAAAACTAATAAAAGCTAATAAAAATGCTAAATCTGACTTGATTAATATGCGTAAAATGTTTAAAAAAAATGACTTATATGATTTAAAATATTACAAGGATCTACATAAATATACACAAGAATTGCTTAATGAAAATAATAAGTATCTTATTTTAATGTTACACGTTATAAATAATAAATTAGATAATAATAATTATAAACATGTCTATAGTCTAGAATATAATCATAATTATAAACTTAAAGGTTCTAATTACGATGCAAGCACAATAAGATATGAGGGAGCAATAGTAAATAGTCGTCCTTCGCGTTTTATTATTGAGCCTATTAAAAGTAGTAGATATGCAATATCAGCAACAGCAGTAAGGAGAAGAGACATAGCAAATGGAGAAGCAGGAGCAACATCAGGGATAATAGACATAGCAAATGGAGAAGCAGGAGCAACATCAAGGAGAAGAGGCACCAAACGCGCGCAACCGCCACACCGTGATTGGCGACCGCAACAGCAAGGCCCACACGCAGACGCAGACGCAGGCGCGCGGGCGCTCGGACCAGATCCGGCGCGACACGCTGCTTATCGAGCAACATCAAGGAGAAGAGGCATAGCAACCGGAGCAACAGGACTTGTTGCGGGAATAACAAAAACACAAAAAATCGGAGGCTCACTTGAAACTCCTACTTGTGGATTTAAAAATGTTGGTAATTCATGTTATTTTGTTTCCATGATACAATTGTTATGGCATATTAATCCGTTTCGTTATTTTTTTATTAATATTCGAGATTATAATATTGATAGGTTAAACCTGTTAGATATCACGAAATTAAATAGCAGCCAACAAGACATGCAATCTTTATTTTATAATAACTCTAATGCATCCATAAAAGCTATTAGAGAGAGTAACGGGGGCGAACTAGGACTAAAAAATTTTTTAAAAGCACTTCAATATTTATTTAATATTATGAATGAAAATATAAAAGATATAACCAATAATACTGTTATTGATTTAGATAGATTGATTGTTCCTGGTGCTGGTTTAGGAAATTCGGTATATTCCTATATTAACTATATTGTAGAACCAATTTCTAGGAGGGATCGGGATCGGGATCAGTTAGATAGTTATGAAGTAATGATTCTCATTTTTGAAAGATTACTTTCATTTTATGATATAGGGTTATTACGTTTATTTAAAAAATTTTCTCTGTTAACACGAACTACGTTAACATGCGGTACTGGGGATCAATACAGCTTTATACCAGGGACATATGGGTCGAAAACATCAATAATTCCTGATGCTTCCGAAGGCTTTGAACCTATTATCAGGTTGAGTATTTCTCATAATCCGGATATACATACTATAACTGATGCTCTATTAGGACAATCTGGAATAATATCCACTAGATCTTGTCCTAGTAGTAATCCCACCGCATATCAATCAACTAGTTATAAACCTTTTAAAACATCAGAATATATAATTCTAAGTCTTGCTCGTTCTGAGAATGATATGCTAACAATGCGTTCAATAGAAGCTAATCCCAAAATTAAAATTGAAAATATTGAATACATATTTAAAGGATGTATAATGTATCTTGGAGGGGGTTCTGTCGGGCATTATGAATACTATAGTTGTAATGATGATGGTGCTCCGTCATATTTGGTAAACGATGCAGTAATAACAATCATTGATGATTCTACCCGTCAGACTCATGTAAATTACATTAATGGTCGTGGCTATTTATTTCTTTATAAAAGAAATTCCGAAATACTTGATATAAATGAACTGAGAATCTCATTACCATATCTTCGCTGTAAAGTAGACTATACTAAATTACCAAATAACTTTCCGGATCCGATTACAAAAGAGGGTTTAACAGGACTACTAAAAGAAGCATTAATATATGGAACAGGTTTTGGAAGTGATTTTATTGAGCCAAGAAAACTAAATATGAGGGAGTATGGAATACCCAATAGCATTCCAGATCCTCTTACATTCATAGATATAAGCACTGAAACCAGACAATTTTTTAGAAATAAATTAATACGAAAGAATGTAGTTAGAGACACTCTTATTAGATTTGAGACTGCTAGTGAAGATGGTTATCATTTACAAGCACATATTAATTTTAAAAATTGGAAGCTAGAATTTGAAAGAACCTTCAAAGGTTTTGATTCTGATGATACAAAGATAGAAATGATAGAAGCAGACTGGGGTGTAGTAACATTAGAGATGACACAGAAATATGGTGAAATATTTGCTTGTTTAAATATGGCTAATTCAACACACCCTGGTTCCTCTTATTTAGATGGTGCAAGAGCACAAGAAGAAAATATGTTTCGCAGGACTGATTGTCATTACTCAATTACTAAAAATGATCTATACAAGACTAGAGACGGGAACTATATATATACAAAAAAAATGACGAATTTAATTGCTGGACAACCCGACAAAAACAAGGAGTTTAAACGATTCGTATATTTAGATACTCGTTATCCGCGTATATGTATAAAATCTGAAGAACTAGGTAATACCGACGAAAATGAAGCCAAAAATATAAGTATAACAGGCTATGACCTATTGCCTAGTTATGAAATATTTCCTTTCTTTGAACTACGAGCAGCGGCAATAAACTACAGTAGGGATGAAAATCGAGGAAAAACAAAAGACATAACAGAATTGAGATTACGTATTAGAGCACAAATAAATACTTTAAAAGAGGCGAATCAAAAATATGCTGTTTTGAGTGCATTTGGAGCCGGTGCATTTGAAAATGATTGTTCTAATGTTGCTATGATATATTATGACGAGTTATTAAAAGAAAAACAATTTTTCAAGGTTATAGCTTTTGCTATATATTATGCGGGACATGGAGAAAGTAACTATCAAATATTTGCTAGTGTCTTTGCACGATGGCCAACCCCTAGAGAAATAGCTGTGGATAATGAAAAAGCAGTTACAAAAGAAGTGCCAATTTCAACAAATATTCCAAATATTCATACAAAGTCAGATTCTTGCGGGCGTCCTAAACTACGACATCCCATGAAAGATCCTATTGTAGAGCGTCAGGCCATAATGGAAGAAACATTAAGTATAATGGATACACATCGTTCTGCATACTATGAGCGCGCAGCAGAAAATTTACAAAGATATAAGGCACTCTCTAGAGGATTACAAATCTTAACAAGTATTGAAATTAAAGTTTATGAACAAGATTCATTAGATGTAACAAAATTAGCAACTGAAAAGTATGGAGAAATCTTTGCATGTTTGAACTTTGCAGATTCTATAAAGCCCGGCGGTGGGTATAGAAATGGCAGAGATACCCAAGAAGAGGATATATTTCTTAGAACGGATTGTCACTTTTCGCTTGATCATAATGATACTAATCTACTAGAATCGTATACGACTGAGAATCATGAAAATGATTATAGATATTCTTATAAAACTATTGATCTTATAAATGGTATAACTGGACGTGTGTATCTAGGAGCGAAACCTCAAATTTGTTTCCGCGGCAGTTATGATAAAAGAGCGGGCAAAAACTGTCCTCCTTATATTGAGAGCGAAATATTTCCTTTCTATGAACTACGATCAGCAGCATACGACTTTAGAAACAGCGATTTGCCTAATGATAGTATTGAAGCTATTGCACAAACAGAGATTCGTATTGCAGCTCAGTTGGATACACTTATAGAACATGGTATTAGACATGCTGTTTTTGGAGCATTTGGCTGTGGCGTATTTGAAAATGATCCAAACATAGTTGCTAATGCATACTATAAAGAGATTAAGAAGCGAAAAAGCAAGTTTGATGTAATTTGGTTTGCTATGTATAGGCCTAATGACACATTTCATCTATTTACCTCAATATTTGAAAATTTTAACAAAAAGCAGGACTAACACTCTAAATTAGTTAACATAAAATTTAAATTTGTCAATAAATATTTTTTTGATTTGGTCTTACTAAATTGTTTTTTTGTATAACGTTTAAATGATTGCTCTCTTTTTACAGTTAATTTTTTTGCAGTTTTAAATAAGTTAGTATAATATTTATTATAAATAGTACAACAATTATTAATTATAGTAAAAGCCATATTATTTAAACTATAATTTCTTAGTTGTATAAACAAATTAATTATTGAATTATTAGTTGGGTTTATTGTAATATCTATTTTATGTGTGTTATTTGTTGCGTGCATATTAAGATTAAATAAGTTTGAGCTAATAACTTTATCTGCATTATAAATCAATAATGTTTTAAAAAAAATATAACTTAAAACATGTGATGTTTCAGAGTATGAAGCACTTCCGTCATTTTTGAAAGTAGTCAAAAATTGCGCATAATTAAGCTTATTGGCGTGCAATATTTTAGCAACTTGAAATGATGAGTGAATAGATTCGTATTTATATGCTTTTTCAAATAATCCTATAAGTTTATTAAAGTTAGGACTATTATAATAACTATGTACAAATATATGAATAATAAATGTCCAAAATTCAGTAACAGCTTCATTTAATCCAATATTTTTATAACTATTAGAATTGACATTTATATTAAATGTATTAATTAAGGTTTGATAATAACTATTAGAATTATAATTATTATGTAATAAGTGATCTACATTATAAGAATGTAGAGCTTCATGAATAAATACTTTGAAAAATTCATGTTTTCTATATATATATATTTCGCCAATTTTTAAACAAGGATACGTTAAACCACTATTAATATTCTTTGCTCCAAGAATAATATTTGAGTTTAATTCAAATTGTTTAGCAAAAGATGTCATAAAAATAGTTATTGTAATTCCATCCATATTACACGCATTTTTATTATTATGTGTTGTTATGTTATTATTTGATATATTAATAATAACTTGTAAAATAAGTAACATAGCTTTAACACAGTTATTGAGTTTATTTATATTAATTTTATTGTATGTTATAAAATTAAATGTAAATGTTTGACCATGTATAATATTTTCATAAGAAATCATTTTTGATTTACTTATATTATTTTTAATATAGTCTACTATAGTACTATCAATATAACGTGTGTTAGAAAATATTGTTTCTAATATATGTGTTATTTTAGGTCTTGCTTTTTCTATAGGTATAACCTGTCTACTATTTTCTATATTAATCTTATTAATATAGGGTTCATGTTCTTTAAATTCTAAGTAAAGTTTATACATTAGACGTTTTAAATCATGATGATTATGATTATCAAATAAATTATGTATTTTATTAAATTCGTGTGATTTATATATATTATATAAATATTTAGATTCATTTGACATTTTAAAAAAAGATGATTGTTTCAAACTAGAATCTTCTTTATGATTGTTAATTGACATATATTATTATTATATAAAAATAATAATAATGTTGACAATACTTTATATGCAATAATACTTTATATGCAATTATACTTTATATGCAATTATACTTTATATGCAATAATACTTTAATTTAAGTTTATTTTATTAAATTAACTTAAATTAAATAAACTAATATATATAATTATGTCATCTTCAAGAAATAAAAATACTCAATTAAACTACGATTTAGAAAAATCGAATAAAGAGAAAATATTAAATGAAACATTTTATATACATTCATCAAGTGGAAGACCTATTAGTGATTGTATTCCATCATTAGGATATATGCCAAGTCATATTTCAAGAGATGCCTTGGCAAATAATGCAATTGATATTGAGTCGCAATTGCGGGGAATAGGTTCAACCAACTTAGAAACACCATCTTCTATTGTTATTCCAAGTATAAGGACAATTGAGTTTAAAGATTTTTTTGAACGGCCTCAAACAGTTATTATGCCATATCCATTAGTATATGAAAACTATCAACGACCCAACTTACACTAATGTTAGTACTTACATCTATACTTTAGTTAACATATAATATATTAATAATTTCAAAAATTAATATATTATATAATTTTTTTGCAAAATAATATATTTGCAAAAATTTCAAGCATGATAAGGATTAACATAAAAATATTCCAAATTTTGTTTTCGTTTATCGTAATAAAATGTATATTCACTAATTGTGTGCATAATTACAAAAATAAATTTTCAAGATTTTTTTGGAAAATGGACATTTTTGAATGTCCAAATTTATAATATTTACCCTTTTATAGTCTATAAAAATGTGATTTATTCGTTTTAAACCATATAGGTCTAAATATTTTTAACTCATAAAATTTTTGTTAGCATAAATTTTTTTAAATTTTATAAAAAATAATTTAGGAACTTTTTTTGTAAGTATAAAATACTTACAAAATGTTTACAAAAAAGTTCCAAAAAAGTTCCAAAAATTATTGTTGCACCATTTGTGACTATAATACATCACGTAGTAGTCAATATGATCGACATTTATTGACACGTAAACATACAATACTTACACAATCTAATGATTTTGATAAAAAAAGTTCCAAAATAATTTTTACTTGTGAATGCGGTAAAAATTATAAATATAGGCAAAGTTTATATACACATAAAAAGAACTGCACTTTTTCAACACAAGCTAATTCGAAAGATATAAGTACAAATGTATTAAATTTGACAAATGAACTAATATTTGAAGTAGTAAAAAAACAGCAAGATCAAATTATTGAATTAACAAATACAATTAAAGAACTAATACCTAAATTGGGTAATACAACAATAACAACAAATAATCATAAGTTTAACATTCAAGTGTTTTTAAATGAAAAATGCAAAGATGCTATAAATATGAGGGATTTTATTCGGTCTATTGAAGTGAGTTTTCTTCAATTAGATTATACAAAACAAAATGGCTTAGTAAATGGACTAAGTAATGTAATAATAGAAAATATGAATAAGCTAGGTTTATATCAAAGACCAATTCATTGCACTGATATAAAACGAGAAATCTTATATATAAAAGAAAATGATGAGTGGGAAAAAGACGTAAATAAAGATATAATAAAAAACGCAATTAAAGAAGTATCAACAAAACAGTTTTCGGCTTTGTGTAATTGGACTAAAGAAAATCCTGATTTTCAAAATAATGAGTCAAAACAAAGTTATTATACACATACATTAGTAGCAATTGCTAACAATAAAGAACATAATGAAGAAAAAATAATCAAAAAATTATGTTCTAATAGCTATGTCAAAGACTAATAGATTCTAAACTTTTTATTATTTAAAACACTAAGTTAGATATATTGAATGTCTTGCCAATTTATGGTTTTTACTGTAATATGGTTATTGACAAATTTACTTTTATTATTTTCTATTAACTTATTAACATAATCCATATTAACCAAATCTGGGTGAACATACCAATCTTCATATGGATTTACCCCTCTATTATTTATATCTTCAAAAACACATATATAGCCTCTTTTTTTAAAAATTTTTCGTGATTCTAATCTTGTATTAGCAAAATTAGTGTGATATATATCGTGCTCAAATGTAACAGTAGCAAATTTATATGTGTCAAAAATTTCGTTGTCTAATTTTTGTAATGTTTGAATTGTAGATCCATTAATTGCTTCTAAATCTATTTGTAAATAATCAAGTGAGGTAGGAAAATTATTTTGTTCAAATAATTTTTTATAGTCTACTGCCCTAGCATCATTTATTACATGGATACTGTTAGGACGAAACTGCTTATATAATGGTAAGAAGTTATTATCGTATTCAATCATTATTCCTTTCCAGTCATATCCTATCTCTAATAAATATGAATTATTTATATTAATCGGATGATTTGAACCAATTTCTAAAAAATATCCATTTTTCTTATTATTGAGAACATTTAATACAAATTTATCTTGTTCTGCTTGTCCGTTAAACATATGTATATATATATATATATATATTTTTTATATAGTTATAAAAATATATATATATTTTTATATCTATGTTAAGGATTAAATTCATGGTTTTTTTGTTTTCCTTGGTTTTCTAATCTTATGTTTCCTTTTTCGCGTTTTTTTGCCCCGACCATATGGTGTAGGTCTTGGTGGATATCTTGAATCTCTTGGATATTTAAGATCTCTTGGATATTTAAGATCTCTTGGATCTCTAAGATCTCTTGGGTATCTAGAATCTCTATAATCTCCACTATCTCTATAAACTCTTGAAAGATTAGCGTTTATTCCAGTATTAATAGCACTATTTAATTTTCTATCTATATAAATAGTTCTTCCATTACTCATGGTTATTTTTTGGGGGGGACTATCTATGGTGGTTGGGGCTACGCTTATTCCTTCAACATTAAAACTGCGAAAGTAATCACTACTAATAAATGCTATATTTATTGCTCTTGAACTAGATGACCTTAACTTTGATATATAGTCTAAATAATTTGTTATTAATATTATCATTAGTATATCGTCAAATTCTGACTTATCACTAACATTAATTTCTTTACAAAGAATAATTAATTGCCATCCATTTTGTTTAGATGCATGTTTTAATTCACGAATAAAGTCTCTATTTTTTTTAAAATTATCTTGGCAAGCTATTACTAGTGTTTTGTATTTAATAATAGATTCTGTTCTAGGTAATAAATTACGGTCATACATTAAATTACTGCATATACTAGTTATTAGTTGTTTTCTTTCATTAACATCAGTCAACTTTAAATCATGAAATGCATTCATTCCATCTAATATTACAAAATTTTCATCTCCAATTCTTCGTATTATACTATATATACTATTTTTTGTTTCCTTAAACTGATTTACCAGATTTTCATATGTTCTAGTATTATATGATTTTGATTTTTTTATTTCGGGTTTATAGTTTATATCTTTATTTTTTGCTAAATCCCCTATTAAATCATTAATATTGGTCTGTCTAAAACCATCGAATGATTTGTCATCTAAAAATTCAGATATCAATTCTAATTCGGTTTTACTAGGAAGATAACTTGCTTGTAATGACATTTTATTTATTAATATAATTTGTATATATTAATAATTAATCAATACTTATTAAATATCTAATATTATCAAAATATTTTTTTTCTAATATGCTATCTTTTTTTTGTGTTTTACTTTTAATATAGTCGCATAAACATTTATGAAAAACATCAAAATAGTCGTAGCTAAATAATAGTTGAAATAATGCAATATTATTTTCAATAAAGAATGCTAACGAAGTATTTTTGTATTTTTCTTTTAATAATACTAATAGTTCAATAATTTCATTATAATCTTTTAAAAAAAAATAAACTGCTTCAATATTTTTTGCTATTATAAAATCATCAAATTTTTTCATATTTAAAGCTTGTAATAATTGCGTTTGATAACATATATGAGAAGCACCATCTTCATCATCTTCAAATAATTTATAAGTACATTTAAAGCTTGAATCATAATTCATATTTTTTAAATCATCAAAAAAATTAATATTACTACTATTTATCATACTAACTAATAGCAATAGTTATACTTAGTTAATTAATATTTATTTAATTAAGTATTTATATATATTAAAATATTAAAATAAGTTTAGGAAAATACAAATAATCATATATAATATAATAGTTTATAAGAAAATGGACCCTCGAACAATTAATTAAAGCAACGCAAAATAAGTAAAAAGTCTAAAAATAAATATACTAGAAGACGTCGCTAATTTATTACTTTTCTGTAAATTAGTATTACTTTTATATAATTAATACTAATTGTTCTTTTTATTCAATTCTTATTATCTTGGTTGCGAGCAAATTCGCGTGCGCTCATACCTCCTCGTTGCCACCCTTTAAGAGCATCATCTTCTATTTTATATGAACTATTAGTGAGTGATTCTTTTATGTTGTCAAGAAATGGATAATTGTCATTATTATTAAAGCACTGTTCCATAGTATTATTAATAGTTTTTTTATTAAGGTCGCTTTGTCCTGTTTTTAATTGGAATTCGGTCTCAATATCGCCTAAACCTTTACCTAAATATGGGACAGTTAAATATGGTCTTGGAGTTAAAGTTAATTTGCAAGCAGGGCGAGTAATATGTGTAAATTTTAATTCGTTATTAGCTTCAATAGCACATCCTTTAATTCCTCCTTCATGAGATCCATTATAAAATACGTTTGGTTGGTTTAAAGCAAAGTCTTGCGCCTTTGTCATAGGACATGCAGGATAATAATTTTCTAAATTATAGTTTGCATTATTAATATTTTGAATATTTCGCTGGTCGATTGCCGGATTATCATTTCCAATTCTGGACATAGCATCAAAAGTATATGGATAAGCAGTTGTTGTAGTCATTATATATTAATTTAATATATTAAAATAATATAATATTTTTATTATATTATTAATTTTTTATATTTTTTATATTTTTTATATTTTTTATATTTTTTATATTTTTTATATTTTTAATATTTTTTATTTTATATTTTTTATTTTTTATTTTTATTTTTATTTTTTATTTTTATATTATATTTTAAATAGTTTTATTAAAGTTAGAGTTTATAACATAACATGCCGTGGAATATTTCTTGAACACATTTCAACGTCGCCATCTCTACAAGATGCCATATTTCCATAACAAAACTTGGCAAATTCTTTTTGATTGTTTGGAATTTTGGTATTTGCGGTTGTATAAAATTGTCGCATAGATTGTTCAAAATCAAAGTTGTTACTGTCAAATTGATCTGTTCCACTATTAAATAATTTTTCCTTAATATTTGCCTTATTGTCAAAATTACTTAAAATAAATTTTTTAGTTTCTTCATTAATTACATCAACAACTGGCTTTTTATATGACGGGGCTGCGTCGAGTCTATTTGGGTTATCTTGAATTTCAGGTAACAAAACATTCATATTAGGATTTACTTGTGTTGGATTTGTAAAATTATGTTTTACTTGATCGTATGCAGAACTATTGGTAAATGTTTCTTTTTCTGAATTAGCAGCACTTCTTTTTTTCATTATATTGTATAAAAAAATCAAAATTACAACCGAAATTATACCACTAATAAGGATATTATTATTATTTAGAAATACAAATCCTATGAATGTTAAAATCATAATTAATCTCGTAATTGCGTTTATTTTTTGTTCCCTAGTCATAATTTCTTGTGGATATAATTCAGTTATTGAATTAATACTAAATAATATTTTTGGATTTTCATACCAAATTGTATTGTCCTCGTTTTTGTTGTCTAAATTGGTTGTTTTTTTTGCATCTTCTAATTGACCTTCGTTTTCTGATAAATTTGGTTCTATAGTATTATAAGTCATATATTATATTAGTGTTATAATTATTTTAGCAGATTAATTTATTTTACTTTTTTCTATTTACTTTTTTCTATTTACTTTTTTCTATTTACTTTTTTCTATTTACTTTTTTCTATTTACTTTTTTCTTATTATTCTCTCTTCGTTTGGAGCTATCTTGATTAACTCTGGGAGTTCCTTGTTGTGCTTGATTTTTTAATATAGAATCAATAAAGCTTGTATTATTATTCATTTCTGCCATTAAAGAAGAGAGATTTGCTGTTAAATCATCTAATTTAACATCTAATTTAACATTATCTGAAGTTGTGCTTGTTTTATTTGTTTGTTTAGTATTTTGGCCGGTATTAGATCCGGCTACAGTTTCGGCTTTTTTCTTCATTCGCTCTCTCATTTTAGACATCTTAATATTTTGTTCCATCATATTTTGAAAAGCATTTGGATTAATTTTTCCACCTTTTGGAATTAGTTTTTCCATATTCATCGATTTAAAAAGGTCATTAAAATTATCCATGCCCGGTATATTTTTCATATTTTTAAAAATACTAGCAGCTTCTTCTAAAAGCTCACTTTCTTTTAATGAACCATCTTTCATTTTGTTTGATATTTTATTATTAATGTTATTAATAAGACCCATTAATTTAGAAGGATTTTTCATAAATCCTTTTAGCACGTCATTAACATCATTAATATTACCAATTTTCTCCATATCTATATCTTTTGTTGTTTCTTCGGCTATTTCTTTTGCTAAAGATCCTATTTTGCCATTTATTAATTTATTTATGTGAGAAAATAGCTCATCTTTATCTGGAATAGCATAATCATTATTTGCATTTGTATTATCTTTGTTTTCAAAATTAGAGGATAAATCATTCATCATTTCATTAAAAAATCCATCCATGTTATTAATTGAAATATCAAATAGTTTGCTCATATCTGGAAACATATTATAGTTTTTATGGTGCTGTTTTTTATTTTTGTCTTCATCTTCTTCATCGTCTTCTTCGTCGTCTTCTTCGTCGTCTTCATCTTCATCTTTATTTGCATCTTTATTGTTTTTAGTTGATTTAGTATTTTTAAACGAAAATATTTTAGATAACTCTTCAATTGTGGTTTCCAATTTGGATGAAAATTTATTGCTATCAATTATTTTAAGCAATTCTAATGAATTACCAAAAAAAGATACATCATCAATCGAAGTAATAATATTAAACAAAATAACTTGTAAATATTTCCATAATGTTTGCTTTGTTTTAGTTGTTGTATCAGCATAATATAAATCAGCAAAATCAATATCAGGCAAAAATACAGTATTAATAACAAGATCTTCATCTTCTAACCCAGAACTTGTTTTGTTATTATTTTTATTTAAAAATATGTCCTCATTTTGGTATAATATATCAATACTTCTTAATGCAAATGTTCCTTTACAATAGTTATATATAATATCAAGTGACTCAAAGAAATCTGTACTAATACTATTTAAATCAATAGTGCTAACATATTCATCAATATTAATATCATCACTATAGTTAGGTAAGCTATAATTAATAATAGTTTGATAATCATTATTATTTGCTATTTTAGCACTTATTTTATCACCAAAACTAGTATTTAAATCAACTATTAAATCCTTTATAATTTTATAAAAATTAAGTAATACTATTGCATGATTATTATTAATACTTGTCATTATTACTAAATGTACTATTATAACTTTAAATAAAAAATTAGTTATTTATTATAAACTTTAAATAATTAATAATTTATACTTTATACTTTATACTTTAAAACAAAGAACAAAATTATTATATGCTATAATAATTAAGAATACTAGCAAAACTTAACCATAAGAAGAGAGGTACTAATAAAATAGAGGATTTTCTAACATACTTATATAATATTAAAAATAATGTAAACAATAATGTGCTAATAATTTGTATAAATGCATAAAATTTACTATAATTCCATACTATAGACCAAGTTGAGAGAATAAGTGTCAAAAATGCATAATAAAATACTAAATTTGGTCTTAAATACCATGAATATCCAATTAATAATAACAAAATTGGCCAAACGATCATAAAAACATAGGGGGGAGGTCTAAACCATACTTCCTTTCCACTATCTTTAGATATTGGATAAAAATATGCAACGCTATTTACGGAAACTAACGGAATAAATAAATAAATATACTTATCCATTTTGTAATACTTGATTATTATAATTATTAAACACTAAAGTTATAAACACTAAAGTTATAAACACTAAAGTTATTTAATAGTATTTCGTTGTTGTTCTAAAGTTTTAATATTTACTTCTCCTACTTTATCAGGAACATAATCGTCTGGAGGAGTTTCTATTTTATCACTTTGGTCAATTGTAGCATAGCTATATAATTGCCTTAAACCACCGTTACCTTTTGCTAATAGTTCATCACTATTTTGGTCTAAAAAACTATAATTGTCAGAAACCACACCACATGACATCCCATCAAATTTAAATGCGCTTGGTTCTCCATTATAATTTGTGGCTTTTTGATTAATCTCTCGTTCAATTGGTTTTAAATGATCAGTAATATCATTTCCATATAATACTTTATAATTTGCATTTATTAACATTAGTGCAGGAACAGCAGTAACAGTATGTGGTAATAATATTTCTTGGTTATTTTCTAAAATAACATAAGTAGCATTATTTTTTTTAATACGCTTATCAATACATACATAATGAATAGTATTTTTAATACCCGATTTTGATAAAAGTGTTAATAACTTTTTGCAATTATCACAATAATTACTATAATATAATATTGAACTCATAATATTTGTATTACTTTTAGCAATATTTTTTAATATTATTTTTAACTAAATACTTTAATAACAATTAAAATAACAATTAAATAAATTAAATAAAAATTGAAAAATATAAAGTCAAATTATAATAATACTATATAAAATGTCATCTAAAGTAATTATTTCGGCTGTTGATGAAAAGAATGGCGCATTAACATTTACACTTAGTAATGTAAATGTTAGTTACGCTAATGGGTTACGTAGAATTATTTTATCAGAAATTCCAACACTAGTAATAGAAAGTTATCCATATGATAAAAATAATGTAGTGATTCATACTAATAAATCACGGCTAAATAATGAACTACTTAAACAGCGTTTAAGTAGTATTCCAATTCATATTGATGCGTTAGAAGACTTTCCATATGAAGAGTATATTTTGGAAATAAATAAAGCAAATAGCACAAATACTATTATTTATGTTACGAGTGAAGATTTTAAAATCAAAAATATTAAAACAAATAAATATTTGACACAGGCTGAAGTGGGAAAAATATTTCCACCAGATCCAATTAGTGGTGATTTTATTGAATTATTACGACTTAGACCACAAATTGCGTCAAATATGGATAAAGAACAGCTCCATTTAGAGGCAAAATTTAGTATTAGTAATGCTAAAAATGATGGCATGTTTAATGTAGTGAGCACGTGTAGTTATGGTAATTCATTAGATAGTGTTAAGATTAAAGATGCATGGGATGCTAAATATTTAGAATTAGAAAAAAAACATAGCAAAGAAGAAATAGAAAGTATTAAAAAAGATTGGCTAATTTTAGATTCAAAACGAATTTTTATCCAAGATAGCTTTGATTTTATTGTAGAAACATTAGGAGTATATAATAATTTTAAAATAGTCGAAATAGCTGCATCATTATTAATAAAAAAATTGTATAGCTCATTAGAGAAAATTAAAATAAATATGGATTTTATTAGTCTTTCTGAAGACACGATGGAAAATTGTTATACTATTACACTTGAAAATGAAGATTATACTATTGGAAAAATTCTTGAATATAATTTTTATAATAAATACTTTTTACAATCGAAGACTTTGAACTATGTAAGTTTCTTGAAAAAACATCCCCACGACACTTTTAGTATTATTAAATGTTCCTATAAAACACAAATTACAAAAGAAGATATATTATTAAATCTTGAAGAATGTGTAAATGCAGCAATCTTAGTAATTAACTCTATTAAAGAATATTTTGCTTCAAAATAGAGAATAGCAATAGCTTATATAATATTTTGTATAGTTAAAAAAAATTGATACTTTTTTATATTAAATTTAATGAGATTAAAAGCAATAAAACAAAAGTCAAGAAACAAGAAATGATGAATTGCTATGTTGGATTGGCAAAGCGTCTTGCCAAGTCTTGCTTTCAAGAAGTAAAACCATCACAAGTTATTCCAATTCCACAACTACAGCCTCTTGATGCTAGAAATATTATTAAACACCGTTCATATCAAGTGGCGTGTGAAGAGGCGAGTAAATACCCATGCGAACGTTGGAAAGAGGTCTACGGGGTGCATATGAACGTCTCTTTTAAACCCAAACCTCTTTCGGCTGAAGAGGCATGGGAAGCAGCATTAATATGGGCAGAAGTAAAGGCACAAGAACGGGAATCTGCAACAGCTAAGGCAGCATCACAGACAGACACGGACGAATCTTATGATTCAGATGACTCTGAAGTTGGAGTTTACATAAATCCAACGGACAAGCGACCGAAGTCAGCCCTCTTTGCTGGTTCCAACACAGAGACAGACGATGACGAAGACGAGTATGAAGATGACAACGATATTGAGGAGTTTGCGAGGACTGTGTGGGATCAAATTGCATCTATGATTGCAATATGGGGTGCTAAAGAGCGGGCAGCAACAATCATACAGGCAGCAGCAAGGGGGCGAGCGGTGCGTCTAGCTGCTTGGGATGCCTCGTTTGCTGCTTTAGATGCAGCATTGTTAATGCGACTGCGACAAGAAAGAAGACGTGCTGCAAAGGAGGCAAGACGGGCATGGAATGTAGCCAACGACCCAAGCACATGGTACCGTGTGTAAAATCACTATTAATCAGTTATATGATTAAACATAAGTGCGATACTTGACTATAAGCAGGCAAATCCTTGTTATCGTCTTCATTTGTATATATGTCTATTTTTGCATCATTATTTTTTAGAAATTGGTTATTATTAATGTTAATTGGATCATTATTAATTTTTTTCTTTAAAAAGCTATAAAAGTTTCCCATATAATATAAAATATTATATTATTTTTAAATATTATAATAATATTATAAAATGATTTAATAATATAATATAATATAATATACTATATTATGGTGTTAATGTATACGATTGCTGTAACAAAAGATAAAACAACTATTTATATGAAAGTTCCGTATGATTGTTTATCATATAAGCAAAAAATGCATAGAGGAATTAGCAAACTTAATTTAAAAAAAACACTTACTAGTGTAAGTAATGCTTTAAAAAAAGATGAAGATGAAGATAAAGTTGAATTAATACAAGAATAAAAATATTTTAGCAATTAGTTTTTTATATTTTTTATATTTATATATATAAATATAAATGGCTTTGTATGGAGGAGCTATTAAATTAAAAAACCCGGAAGATACTAAAAATACACTAATTACAATTTTACAACACGCTAACACGAGAGTTCAACTCATTAGCTTTCATGATGAAGTGCTTTCATATATATTTAAAGTAACTTTTGATAGCAAGGAGTTTAGTGATTATTTTAGCTCAATTCATGGATTTAATATTCCAACTGTATTAATTATAAAACTGGTTACACATGACTATTATAAAGTCCGCGCTATAGATCCAGATAAACGCATGTATAAATCTAAAAGCGGAGTTATTTTACAAGTGAAGACGAACGAATTTGATGACGAGGTTAGAATTCATAAATCTTTAGGATCACAAGATGAGTTATTTACATTTTGTCCTACTTTTATTCACAGCGAACTAATAAGGGTCGGAAAAAAACAATCTAGAAAATTAGGTTCTGAAAGTGCTAGTACTTCAACACTCGGAAAAGCATTTTATCTACTACTTGATAGGCATTTTTATATTGGAAGAGACGAACGCTTAACACCAAAATATAACGGACGCACCCTGCTTCATATTGTTGAATATGAAACTGTGAGATGGATTCAACGAAATATTTCAGAAAAAATAACGTTGGATGATGCTTTATGTCAGAGAATAATTGTTATGGAATATGTTGATTGTCACAGCTTAGATAAGATAATTAGAAACCCAACATTATTACAATATAAGCCAACTCATATACACAATATTGCTTTAAACCTAACAATTGTAAATAAAACTCTAGAAGCTAATCATTCATTTGGAACACTTTTGCAACATTATTTTTCAGCATTGCTTGCGTCACGACGTTATATTCATGGGGATTTACATACTGCTAATATATTGGTTTGTCAAGATGAAGAAGGTATGACAAGTGCAACGGTTATAGATTTTGGTAGATCTTTTAGTTTGATTGATCATCGTGTTGATATAGAAGATATTACATATATGGGTAAAAGTATGACAGCAGAAACTATGAGAGACGGAACAAAATTAACTGATGCAACAAAATTAACTGATGGAACAATATTAGCTGCAGGAACAATATTAACTATGGCGGTCGATTCACGTATTGTAGATATATACTTTGCGGCTTTTAGAAGAATAAAAAAAATAGGATTATATGAGTATATTAGCGAGTTGTTGAAAACTAAAGAAAAACCCTTTACAGAAATATCATTAGTAACTTCTATGTGTTATAAAAAGGGGACTCGTTATCATTCTCAATTTCATTATTATATATTTAGAGAAACACTAAGTTATGATAATTTTTATAACGTATTTAATCTTGGTGTAGATAGCCATGTAAATTACATTATTGATAGAATACTTTCTAAGACATATAAAATTAAAAGTAGGCAACTCCAGATACCAGATAAGCTTGTAGGATCGGCACAACCTGTTGCATCCGCACCACATGTTGCATCAGCACCATCTGTTGCGTCGGCACAACCTGATGCATCCGCACCACCTGTTGCGTCTGCACAACCTGTTGCATCCGCACCACCTGATGCATCTGCACAACCTGTTGCATCCGCACCACCTGATGCATCTGCACAACCTGTTGCATCTGCACAACCTGTTGCATCTCTATACCCAGAAATTACAATAAGTAAGTTAGAAAAGCCCAGTATAATGCAAAGTTTAAGAAATGTTTTTGGAAAAAAATCAAAACCTAAAGAATCAAAACTTAGGGTTAGACTGGGTGGAAAAGGTAGAATATTTCAAAATCAGAAGAAAACTCGAAATAAGAAAACTCGAAATAAGAAAACTCGAAATAAGAAAACTCGAAATAAGAAAACTCGAAATAAGAAAACTAAGAAATGAAAATAAAAGTAAAAATGTTAAAAATTTATAATTATTATTTTAAAATGATTGAATATATTCTCATTATAGTTATTATAGTTATTTAAATGAATTATATTATTTTATAATATAATGAGTGGTTTAAATAACAAACATCTAAGTCTATATAATTTTATTATATACAATTATATACACATATAATAAAATATGTCCTTAAAAGGAGGAACTATTACTATTAAGGGTAGTAAATCAGAAATAGAAAATATAATATTAACTATAATAGCAGATAAAACCACATCTATTGAATTATTAAGTGAGAACCGCGATGATCCTGTCTTTATATATAAGCTAAGATTTAATAGTTTAAAATATTCTAACTATTTTAAATATGCACATAGAACTAGTCGTCCAAGCGTATTAATAATAAAAATATTAACGCATCAACCATACTATGATTATAAGTCACATAAATTTTTAATACATAAAGCAGAGTATGATTTAGAAGTCGGCATACATAAACATCTTACTTTATCAAAAGCAAACTATTATGCTATATGTCCAAGTTTCCTTTATTCAACGCAAGAAAGTTTAAGTCATTATCGCGTTAAACGACGAACTCTTGGTGCTGTTCTTCGTAATAAACTAGAAGCTACAATACAAGAAATTTCAGTATATGTTGACGGAGAACGGTATAAACAACAACACAACCTATATGCTCGGTTATCAAGTGAAACCATGAGACAAATAAAGAAAGTAAACCCAAAACTACAAGATATAAAATTTAATTTTGAAGATACAATTCAAACAATTATTGTTATGGAATATGCTGATTGTAAAACTCTAGATAGCATTTTAAATAAAACAGATAATTATGATGAATCATATATATCTAATTTACATGGAATGAAATTAGATTTTGTTGGAACGTTATCAGAAAGAAAAATTGGATTTATTTGTTTTATATCTTTATACATGTTAACATTATTAGTTAAAGCAGGAGTAATTCATGCGGATTTACATATAGGTAATATGTTAGTTTGTAAAGATAATGAAGGTCTTACAGATGTTGTTGTAATTGATTTTGGTAGATCATGTTATTTAAATAATACTTATTTTCATAAAAATAGAGTTATTGAAAATGTAGATATTGAAAATGTAGATATTGAAAGAATTATACATCCAAAAATTCTAGCCATATATAGGAGTCTTGCTAAAAGGGTTAATTTAAATTCTAAAAGAAAAAGTTGGGTTAAATTAGGCATGCAAGAGAGTTTTAATAAATTAATAGCTAAAGAAGATTACTTAACATTATCAATTGAAAGCACTATGCTTTATTCTGAAACAGAACATAAAAAGAAACAAGATTATTCGATGTTTGACTATTATACAGAAAGTATAATTAAACGTAATGGTCAGCTATATTATGAATATGTTTACAAATATCCAACACTTTCATATGATTTTAATATGCTAATAAAAAAAGCATTAGAGGCAAGAAAAGAATTGTATGACACAAGATTAAAAAGTATTGTAACAAAAACAAATGTATATAACCATACAATTAGTGCCTTTTCTAAAAAATATCTTAATATTTATAAGAGGAAAGATTTAAAACATAAGCGAATTAGATATACACCACAAAGTTCAAGATATATTACTAGTTTCAATATAGGAGATAAATATAGAATATTTAAACATCTGAAAAAAACTAAGAAGAGAAAACAAAACTAATATATTAGAAGATTTAGGAAAATATTTTATATATATATATATAATAAGATGTCTTATTCAGGTATTGATAGCTCAGATCCAATTTTGCAAAGGCAACGTGCGTTTATGGCTGAAAGAGGTATTGATGACCCTGATAGGTTCAATCCAAATCCAACTTTGCGAGAGATACGTGCGTTTTTGGCTGAAAAAAGGGCCGCTGAAGAACGGGCAGCTGAAGAACGGGCCGCTGAAAAAGCTCGTATATCACGTTTTTATGGTATTCGTGATATTGATAGCTTAGATTCAATTTTGCAAGGGCAGCTTGCGATGATGGCTGAAAGAAGGGCCGCTGAAAGAAGGGCAGCTGAAGAACTGGCAGCTGAAGAACGGGCAGCTGAAGAACGGGCAGCTGAAGAACGGGCCGCTGAAAAAAGGGCCGCTGAAGAACGGGCAGCTGAAAAAAGGGCCGCTGAAGAACGGGCCGCTGAAAAACGGGCTGATGCCCAACGTCATAAGCAGGTGGCTATTACTGGGACATCAACTAACTCTACTAGACGTAGAAGTCCAAAAAGGAGAAGGCTTAATATAGAATCACCTGAAATATCTGATATAGATGATATAGGTGTTGAACCCGAAAGCCACGTTCCTCCTATAGTTAGTTCTGTAAGCCGCGCTCCTTCTATATTTAACTCTGCAAGCCACGTTCCTCCTATAGTTAGTTCTGTAAGCCGCGCTCCTTCTGTAAGACGCGCTCCTTCTATATTTAACTCTAGTGGTAATACACCTACAACTATTATTAGAATTGGTGGCAAACGTAGAACATTTAAACATTATAAAAAGCATTATAAAAAGACTAAAAATAAGAAAAGAAGAAAGAGAAAAACAAAAGCAAAAGCAAGATATTAAAATTCCCACATTTTAATTAATATAATATAATATAATATAATATAATATATTATACTAATATATATTAAACTATGTCTTTAAGAGGTGGTGCTATTAAGATAAATGGAACTACTAATAAAGAAATAGAAGGTATATTTCAAGAGATAATGGAAGATGAAAATACAACAATTGAATTGTTAAGAGAAGGCAAGAATGACCCACATTATGTATATAAGATAGGTTTTGATAATAAAAAATTTTCAAAATATTTTGTATCAACACAAAATATTGTTAATGGAAGAGTATTAACTACAAGAGTATTAATAATAAAAATTTTAACACATTATGAAAAGTTTGATGTAAACTCTGGAAAGTTAACTAATAATCCTAACGAACATCATTTCGAAGTGACGGTACATAAATATCTTAGTTTATCAAGAGCTACTCATGCTCCAATATGTCCGAGTTTTCTCTATTCAAAACGAACAAAGTTAGGAAAATCAGGTCAATCTGGTAGTCTTGAAGAAGCTATTTGTAATAAACTAGAAGCTACAACACAAGAATTTAACCTATATGCTCAGTTGAAAGCTAAAACCGTGGAACAACTACTTTCTAAAAACCCTGGACTGGGTCAGGCTACGTTTGTTTTTGATTTTGAAGATGCAACACAGACTATTATTTTTATGGAATATGCTGACTGCGAAAGCCTTTCTGCTATTACTACAGATAAATTACATACTATGTCTAATTTACAGGAAAACATATTACCTTTTGCAAATAGTGATTTAGAACCAATAGAAACAAGAACAGAAGGTTTTATTTGTTTTGTCCTTTTATATGTGTCAATATTGTTACTTAAAGAAGGAATAATTCATGGAGATTTACACCCAGGAAATGTGTTAATTTGTATAGATAGAGATGGTTTTGGTATTATGGACACAGTTGTAATTGATTTTGGAAGATCTGCTTTTACAAGTAATCTTTATATCTCAAGTAATCTATATCTTAATGGTTTAAAGAGCGAAGAATATAAAGCCATGTTATTACCAAATACTCTAACTATATTTGACGAGATTATTGGACAAACTGTGTTCCCACCAGACAAATATCATGCTAAGCAAGACATGTCACAATATTTTAATCACTTATTAGCCAAAGAAGACTATGTAAAAGCTGCAATTGCAAGTACTATGTTTTATTCTCCGGGAGAATATAGAAATAATTATAATTACTCGCTATTTGACTTATATGTGAGTGAACTAATTAAAGAAAAACAAGAAGTATTAAAAGAAAAACAAACTTATGCACCTATTTTTCAATATGAAAGACTTCCATATGATTTTAATGAACTAATTAAAAATACATTAGATACTAGTAGTTTATTTTATAAAAATAAGAGAGCCAAAATGAGTCTGCGAAATGGGTTAGAGTTGAGGAAACGTAGTTTAGAGTTGCTGAAAAAATTACCACCCCACTTATTTAATACTTTAGGAGGACCACGTGTAAATCCTAAGATTGTATTAAGATGGATAAAAAATAATATGCCAGAAGTTGCTTCAAATAAAAATATGCGGGAAGCATTAATAGATGAATGGAAGGCACAAGTAAAGGCAAAACCCCCAAAAGAATCATCATTAATAGATGAATGGCAGGCACAAGTAAAGGCAAAACCCCCAAAAGAATCATCATTAACTAGAGCTAGAGCCGCTCTTGCTTCGTTTGGAAGCATGTTATCAAAAAACCCTAAAGCATATAAGACAGTAAGCGATAGAGATTTATCAACAGGCGGCAAAGGTACAAGGCGAAGCTATCATAATTATAAAAAAACTCAAAAAAGCAGAGTATATAAAATATATAGCAAAAAAAGAAAGACAAAAAGAAAGAATAGAAAACAAAAGTAAGATATTAAAATTAAAAGCTTTAGACAAATATTTTATATTATATATATATAATATAAAATATGTCAGAATTGTCGCAAGTATCGCCAGTATCGGGAAGAGTAGGAGCAAGTAGTTCAAGAAGGCCGCTAAGGCGCCTTACGGATAGCGTGCCTAGATTTCGCAACCCGGAATTGTGGAAGACGATTAGGGCGGAGGAGGCGGCGAGAGATGCTGCAAACTTAGAGAGTGAGAGTTCAAAAAGATTCACGGAATTAATTAAAACACAACGAGCGTTAGAACAAATCACAGACCCAGACATAGAATTTCCTCCCCCACCAACAAATACACTACTACAATTACCCCAACCAGTAAGATTACCTCCTCCATATACTCTGGCAAGAGTAGCTGTACCATTTAGTAACAGATTATCTACTCCAGCTGTTTCAAATAGACAAAGAAGTGTAAGATTACCTCCTCAAGTTGTTTCAGATAGACTAAGAAGTGTAAGATTATTGGGATCATTAGGATCATTAGATGAATTATCAGCAGGTGGCAAGGGTTCAAGACGGCGTTACAATAATTATAAAAAAACCCGAAAAGGGAGAGTAAATAACAGAAGAAGAAAAAGCAAAAGAGGAAAAACACTAAGAAGACATTAATTTTATAATATTTAAGAAAAATATATAGTATATTTAATTAATAAATGCCTTTGAAACGCGTAGTAGATGATGACTTTTACAAAGAATTACCTGTTCAAAGTATTAGTCCTTCTTATGCTAAAAATAAAATTTAGAGCTTTAGACAAATATGTTATATTTTATTATATATATAATAAAATATAACTATGTCGCGGATGAAAGATGAGGAAACGAAAGCGAGAGATAATAAAGTGGACAATTTTCGGAATAATGGGGGGAATTTTCCCGATGACGCGGCAGCGCTGGAAAAAGCGGCAGAGACGGTGCTGGCAGCAACAAGACATGCATTACAGCAGGCAGACACAGCGATTGGTGCAGATGCGAAGGATGCAAAACTGCTAGCTGATGCTACGTCCGATGCGTTGAAAGCGGTTGGGAATGCACAGGAGGCAAACGACGAGAATAACATAGCAAGGGAGCGGTATCTAAAAATTATATCTCCTGATGCGGTGAGGACTGTGGCGCCGCGGGCGGCGGCGAGGTTGGCAGCGGAGATGGAGGCGGCGATACAGGCGGCGATGGAGGCGGATAGGGCGAAAAGTATAGCCGCTGAAGCTCTGGAGAATGCGTCTGAGTTAGCTGAAGCGTATGAGTTAGCTAAAGCGTCTGATTTGGTGGATAGTAACCAAGATGAAGAAAAAACCTTTTTACAAAGCCTATTAGAAAGAGCAATAAGTCTAATTCAAGGAATACCAAGTGCAACAGAGAGGTCTTCCACTTTAATAGCACCAGCTTCAAGTCCAAAAGCTGCGTTTTGGGATCCAAATTTAGTGATGGCGAAGGTGGATGAGGCGTGGACAGTAGCAAAAGCGTTGGTGGCAAAGGCAAATGGAAAAGAAAAAAATGCAAAAGATGCACAATCGGTGCTTGATGCTGTTGCAGAGATGAGGCGTAGAGTAACGACCGCAATTGATAAGGGAGACTATTCTCCCAGAGGGAAAATATTAGCTGGGTTAGAGGCAGATAAGGAAAGAAACTTAGCTAGAAGAGATATGTTACCTGCAATACTCAAACCGACCGCTATTAGGGAAAAGACGTATAACGAGGCTAATGCTGCGCTGAATAAAGCATCTATTATTGTCAATAGTAACAGTGTTGGAGAAAAAACCCAATTACAAGATATATTAGACTATCTTAAAAGTGCGTTTGAAAATTTAGTAAGACCCGGAGAGACATCTTCAACTCCAATAGAACAATCTATAAGACCTAGAGAAGAATCTTCAACATCCGTTATAGCGTCCGCAAGACCCACACCCACATATTCAAGGCGCAGGGCAGCGCCTTTAACTTTCGGAGAACAAGGAAATTCCAACTTACCTAGTGCAGCAAGATTACCTCCTCCTCCTATAACAGAATCGGGACTATTAGGCTCTCTTACAGATGATGATTATACAAGCGGTGGTAAAGGTTCAAGGCGGCGTCACAATAATTATAAAAAAACCCGAAAAAGGAGAGTAAATAAAATATATAGTAAAAGAAGAAAAACAAATAATAGAAGAAAAACACTAAGAAGATAAAAATAGCAAAAACGAATGTAATATTTTATACTTGACTATATGAAGGAATATCTTTTTCATCACATTTATATATTTCGGCATCGTTACTATTTGTTGTATGTATATCAAACGTTATGAATGGTAAGTTAATATTTGACTGCATAATAGATTCATTATTGATTTTTTTCTTCATAAAACTACAAAAATTACCCATTTTAATAAATATATTATATTATTTTTAAACTGTTTACAAAAATAATATAATAAAGAAGACAATAATTTTATAATATTTAATAAAAATATATAGTATATTTAATAATGGCTACTAGAGTAATGATGCCATCAGGATTCAGAGTAAGACGCATAGGGGTAGATGATGACCATGGCGTCGCTGATGACGACGAAGATCTTTTAAATTTTATACGTGCCGACTTTTACAGATTAGAAGACGAGAACACTAAATCTAATGAATCTGAAGATGAAAAGGCTCTGCGATATGCTAGATTGGAGAAAGAAATAGCTAAAGCATATCAAGATGTGAAACAGTTTTATCATGTTTATAGTAAGGCTTTGGATGTAGGTTTAACAGATATAGAAAAACTTAAAAATGAGATTATTAAGTTTCTAATGAGTGGAAAAACTATGTCAACAATCGATAAAATTAATAATAGTGAAATGGCTTCAATAATTTTGACGCTGCATAATAACAAAATGTGGGATTTTAACAGTGTTGGTAATACCAATAGACAAGAACTAGAAGAAAAGGCAAACGACGCTGCAACATGGGTATTATCGCCAGAAAATAAACCATTACTAAATAAATCACGCGCAAAAGTATCGTATGAAAACTATAAAGTTAGAATACAAGAAGCTGCAAACGATCCCAAAAAGCACAAACCTATTGCTATTGATCGTGGAACAGACATGAAAATACAGCTTCATACTGGTAAGTATGATCAAGAATTTTTAGAAGATGCATTAACATCTAATTAACATCTAGGAGAGATCATTTAAAAGATAGACCCTCTACTAGTAGGAAACCAACAGCTATACCTCCTATAGAAAGACTTCGTATAGATACACATCCTATAGAAAGACCTCCTACAGAATCACGTCGTATAGATACGCCTCGTATAGATAGACCCCGCGAAGAAGTAACTAGTACACTTATTGCAGGCAAAAGCAGAACTAGGCGCTTTAATAATAAAAGAAAAACAAAAAATAATAGAAGAAAAATCAAGACAAGAAAAACAAAAAATAATAGAAGAAAAACAAAAAATAATAGAAGAAAAAGCAAAAACTAACGTAATGTTTTATACTTGACTATAATAAAATATACAATTTTAATAAACCATATTATCCTCGTCATCATTTTCATCGTTCTCGTCTTTAGTGTTACTATTTTCACACATTACAGAAGATGGACATACGTTCATGCTAGTTATGGAAGTATCTAATTGAATATTGGAGGTTGCACCCATTAATTGATCGTCTTGTGTTTGTGCTTTATAATTTTTATAATTACAAAGAAACATTTGCTGCGATGGCGGAAGACCATTCACATAAGTAATAACAAATTTTTTATCAACTATTTTCTTTTCTTGTTTAAGCTCATTCTTATATTTTTCGTGCAACTTATACATATGTGTTTTATATTCAAAATCATATTCTTTTAATGGCTTTTCTTTACGAATAAAACAACTAACATAATTCATAAACAAATTGTTTGTATAATAATAAAGAGCGAGCTTAAATTTATTAAAAATTAGGGTGTGTTCTGGATAATATTGCAAAAATTCATTTACTTTATTTTGCTGCTTTAGTGTTAAATAATTAAACTGCAATTTTGGTTGATTTCCTCTAAGCTTTCTAACTTCTTCATAGCTAGCATTTCTAATTTTGCTCCGGGCTCCATCCTTGCTATATAAAAAACACCCAACACAATTATATGATGCATTTTTTGAGTCATAAAAGTCTTTGATCTCTTGAAAATTAGAAACAGGATATTTAGCAGCTAGCTTAACTGTGCTATTTAAAAAAATATAAGGCGGAACATTCATGATCGATTGAATATCGATTTCATGTACAATAACATGATTTAGATTATCAACACTTAATACATTATTAATAGGATGTGTAATTTCATATATTTTAACTAAATAAATTAGTGGATTACTAATTGTTGTAACAATTCGATTAAATGGATGCTGTAAAACAAAACTGTATACATATTTTTTATCTAAACAATTAAGGTCAAAATTATTGCTATTACATGCCTCAAAAAACATAGAACGAAAAGTGAGGTTATAATAATCTTTAAAATAGTTGTTATTATCAAAATATTTATAGTTTTTGACATCATTAAAAAAAACAATATTTGCCCCAACACTAGAACGAGTAGCAATTTCCCATGTTTCCTTAATATTATCATAAAATGCATTAATCATAGTTCCATCAATATAATCTTCTAACCAACTATTTTCTGTGGTATATTTATTTACAAAATATGAATAATCAACCGATTTTTCGGGTGCAAAACACACAACTTTATTATTCCTAATAATAACAGACCTGAATTTGGAAATAACATTATATTTATCATAATCACTAACAATATTTAGTTCTTTTAACTTCTCTTTATTGTATCTAATAATTTTGTATTCGTTATTATTAAATGTGTATTTTTTGATATTAAAATAATTGTCTTCATTTGTTAAAGCATGTGTAACATTAAGATTAATTGAATTTATAATATTTATCATATAATAATGATAATAATTATATTAATAAGTTAATCTTTAAACCATTTGAATATACATTTTTAAATATATCAGTTTATAATTAATAGAAGATATAAAAATAAACTTATTTTAATTTCTATTATAAATATAATATTATGAGTACTATTAAAAGTCAGATGTCAAATAGCGAACTTCCTCAAATAGTGACTTCAATAAATCTTCAATTGGGAGATATTATTAAATTAGATGCTCCAACTAACCCGGGATTACATGATCAAATATATTTTATAAAATTTATAAACAACTCTAAACTAGTATTAATTAATTCGAATGGTTCACTAACATTAACATTATCACAATTAGGAAAAATACAAGAAGAATCAATTGCAAATATTATTATTTTAAGTAGAGTTAGTAGCCCCAGTTTTGTTGTGCAAAACAACTTGGCTATTAAAAAATATATATCGATTTATTTTGGAGAACCATTTCCATATGTTGTAAACGGTTTTATAAGCAATATAGAAAATGACATGATAGAAGTAACATTATTGCCCGAAAATACTATAATATATATAGATTTTGCCTATTCGGGAATTCCTGAAGATTTAAATATTGATAAAATTGTTGTACGAGATAAACTTGACGAAACTCAACTTGCAATTCAAAATGATGAGCTGCAAGATTCTCAAACTAGTTTAGATGATGAAACACTTGTTCAAGACCCAAACAGCATGTTGGATTATGATTTGAAAAGTTATGACTCAAAAGATGAAATTGAATCATTAATAATAGATACTATTGAACTCGGCCAAGAATTGGATGATTTAGAACATGAAGTGAATGTTTCGGAAGAAGAACAGCGTTACAGTTTAGATAAACAAACAAATGATTATTTAGATAAACTAATAAATGCTTATTTACCTGAACAACGCAACGACGCAGTAATAAAACAAATTCATAATGAAATAAATTATTATATTCAGTTAAGATCCATATATTCAAATTTTGATGCAAATAATTATCCTTTGCTACCTAGCGAACGCGGAATGCATTATAAATATTTAAAAGAGCAAATATTTAATTTGAACAAAAAAATGTCTTTTTTATTTCCTGTTTTAGAAAATGCACGAAATTTGCTAATAAGTGAAAGTCCCGATAATGAAGACGAATTAACAAGTGAAAATGCATTCAATTATCAATCTATGGGGGAATTTATTGAAACATTAGTATCTACATCTCTAAAATGGTCTAATAATAGCTCAAAAGAGAAAATAAATAATTACAAAGAACACATAAGAGCTCTTACACAATTATTTGATAGTTATGTGAATAACAGCGCTGAAAATATAAATGTAAACTCGCAAATTATGATGATAAACGACAGTATTGGTGATTTTTATAATTACAGCATTTTAAAAGGGTCTTTATCAAAAAGTCGTTTTATGATAGACGTCTATAATCCTGGATTAATGATGTTAGAGTCACATTATGTTAATAATAAAAAATTCACAAGACCAACAAAATTAACAGCAAATGATTATGTAAATATTGTTGGGTTTATTAGCTTACCGTTACCATTATTTAAGTTTTCATTAATTAATACAAATTATACAAATATTGGTGATAAAGCCAATTTGAACATTAATTTTATAAATATTAGCGATTTATTAAATACTAATACCATGTATAATACACATATTTTGGAAAATAGCGATAAGGCTAATTATGTAAATAGCCATAATAATATACATAATAATAGCTTTTTAAAGACCATTAATCATTTTACAATTGACAAATCGGTTGACCTTCCATATTTAGAAAAGATGAATTATTTACTCGAATCATTTATACCAACAAATAAAGCATTTATTGGTGAATTTATTTCAGCATATGTTCCTGATTCTCTCAATTATCGCAAATATAGTTTAATTAGTTTTATATATGATTTGCAGGCTCTAAATGTTGATTTGTACAACTTACATTATAATGACTATAAGCTTATAAAATCGGTTGTTCAAGACAATATTGAAGTTTACAAAAAAATTTATAAATCAAACGAGGCAAATTTTGCGAAATTTTTATATAATATAAAAGCATTAAATAGCGATGCAATTAGAGGAAAAGATGAAAATATTATTTTCTCATTTGACTTATTAGCAAAAGATTTGAAAGATGATTTATTTAATTTATACAACATAAAAGAAGAATTGTTTAATAGCTACGAAGAACTATATAGTTTTATATATTCGCTAGATTGTGGTGAATTTTTCTTACAATCACTCAACAAAAATATTATGGATTTAGTTGTTGGAAATCTGCTTGATAATTTTATTAAAGCGCGCGAAAAAGAATTGGTAAATCCAGATCCGGCTATTCCTGACACATTAGACGGCACAACACCGCTCTCATCAAAGGACATTTTGCTAAAAGATTTGGACGAGATTCAAGCTACTTGTGAACGCTATGTTCTAAGTAAATCATACAAGACTCTTCAATCTCTCGAAAATGATAATAATAAACTAATATTTTATGATTCAATATATGATAAAACTTTGTATAGCATGGCAAATCAGTTTCAAAACGAGCGCAAAGTTATGGATAATGTTTCATTTTTACAGTTTTTAACCGAAAAACTAATGACTATTATGAAATTAACAAAAGCCAACGCGTTAAGAGAAGCAAAATCAATAATTGAAGAAAAACGCGAAATAATAGATGGGGATTATGCTGTATTAAAAGATAAAGCAAGTTCAAAAAACTACATTTATAAACGAGAGAATAATGTGTGGGTATTAGATCCTACATTTGAAGACAAATTTTATATTGAAAACAATCAGATTTTTTGTGATTCAAATAAAGAGTGCATAACTAAAGATGATAAATGTAATTCAATAGATGGAACCAAGAAGACAAATCTTAATGCCGAAGTTGATAATATATTGAAAACATTTGAAAGCAAATACAATTTTAGTATTGAAGAGATTAAAAGCAAAATTAATAGTAACTATGAAAATGCAAAAAAAAGAATTGAAAAACTTGCAAGTTTAAATAAGGCCAAGAGAGAATATGGAAATAACTATTTATTAAGTTTAGAAGAAATAGTTGAATCAAAAATAATTAGCTCGCCATACGAAAGCGTAAGAGCTAGTATATTAAAACTCAAAGACTTATCATTAAAATACGAATTATTAAAACGATTTTGTTTAAATTACACACGAAATGCTATAAAAGACGAAAATGCAAATTGGTTATATTGTATTAAAACAAGCGTTAAATTAGTGCCCCAATTTTTACTACGGCTAGCAAATGTTTTTTTAACTAAGCAAAATTATGTATTGGAATTAGATACAATATGCGCTCAACAAGGAACAATAAGCGATGACAATAATTATTGGGTAGATAAACATAGTGGTTATATTATAAAAACGATTGAATTTGATAATGATGAAGGCTATGACGATAAAGGGTTCAAAGTTTTTAGTCGCGAACAATTAGAAAATGATTATGCTATTAACTTACAACCACTTGCAAAATCATTAAATCCAAACATCCAAGTTATTATAAATATTATAAAAGCAATTACATTAATGATGGGAATAAATTTATCACATAATCATGAAGTTATAATAAATAATGTGTTATTAGTATTAAATTCAAATATTCCAACAAAACAAAAATATGAGGAATTATTGCTTAAAACTGCAAAAAAAGAGGGCAAGGCAAAAAATAATCCGAGTTATGATGATATGTATAATTCATCGTTATTATTATTAACATTAACATTTATAGTATATGCGATTCAAATAAACATTCCATCATTAACATCAAAGAAAACATTTCCTGGATGTATTAAATCGTTTAGTGGTTATCCGCTTGATGATGAACAAGACAAAACATCAATAACATATATAGCATGTATAGCAAATAAAATAAAAAGTTCAATTGTTCCGTGGAATAGCATATTAAAAATGTCAGAAAGCACAATAATAAAAAATATTGAACAATTAATAACACGATATGTAGTAACAAATAAAGAGTTAGTCGAACACTTAAATAAGAAGCGTGAATTTTTATTAACACAAGATACGCGGGATAATTCAATACCCGATTACTTAAATATAAACAATTGGCACACATTTAATCCACCACTAAATGACATAAAAATACCATCACAAGAGTTGGAACCTTTAGGTGTTAATTTTAAAACCACATTATATGATACATTTTCGCGCGGCCAAAAAAATAATATTAAAGACATGGTTGAATCAAAAGCAATTAGTTGCGCAAATCATATAATTGAGCTAATTCAAAATGTCGTTAAAAGCAACACCCCGTTATTGAAAAATTCCAACGATAATCCTTTTTTGGAAAATGCATGTTGCAATTCTGAAAAAAACACCATAAATTATTTTACAAATGCAAATAAAGCTATTATAGACTATAATAATTTAGTCGGTTTTTATAGTGATATAGTTGATGGAATAGCTAGTTTAACATATTCTCCTCAAATTTATATTCCATTAAATACTCAACAAAAAATTATTACACAATATAGTGCATTTAGCGAGGAAGTAGTTTATAAAGCATTTATATATTTTTGTAATTTTGCAAATCAGTTACCGTTAGATGACGAATTAAAAGGGCTATGTATGGATAAACCTGTTAATTTTGATTCAACAAAATCAATAAAAGAAATTATTAGTGCTCTCAAAAATGAAGGCAAAATATATAATTTTGCATCATTTGTAGAGTTAATACAAATTGTGAGTAAAAATAATACTATTAATGTTCCTATTAACTTTGCAATTATTAATAATATAGAAGCATTACGAATAATAATTGAAGCTTATTCTAATAATAGTTATTATAAATTAGATGATATATTTATTAGCAAATTGGAATTAATGTTAGACTCGTTTTCCATAATTGATGAAAATAATGGCGAGTTGCGAGAGTTAAAAAATTACTTGGGGCGCACAAATATGTTATTAAAGCAAAAAATTTTACAAACAGTAAACAAACAAACCAATATTAGTAAAAGCGAGTTTGCAAGTTTTAGTCAAACGTTGGATTTAGTAATTGATGTTGAAAATATCACTTTTTATCAAAACTATATTAATAATATATTGCATATTTTTCCATCAATAATTAGCAATAAAAATGTAAATTATGACGCGATTCCTAAATATTGGAATTTATCAACACTCCATTATTCTGATATTTATAATATTATTAAAAAATATTATGTGACACTAAATACTTTTGATAGTAAACATGAGCTGGAATATGCTTTTAAAATAGTTGCAAAGAAGTTGCAATTATTAACGCAATTGATGAAAGTATTTTTGTATAATAAATCTTTGGAAACAAGCACAAAACAAATAAACAGCATATTTGATGAAAAATTAATAACTCTTTTTTATAATTATATTTTTTATAATATATATAATGAGCTTTTAAGCATAAATGAAGACCAAGACTTTATGTTACAAATACAAAATGTTGAAACAACCGATTATAATAAAGACGATTTTATTAAAAGCATTATAAACTATATAATGTGCTTTTCAAATATAATGAATAATCATTATAGTTTAATAAATAATGGCTACGCAAGAGTAAAAGAGAAAATAGTTATGGCAAAAGAAAAGGAAAAAACATTAATAACAGATTTTCTTAAAAATCTGTCCGATGAAGAACGTGAAATTGAAACAATTTTGAAAAATAATAAATTAGAAAAATGGAATGTTGGGATGCAAAAAGGACTAACGCAATATGTAAAAGAAAATTATGACGAAGAACGAGAAGCATTAGATAAACAAGCACTAAAAGAGCGAAAGCTACAGCAAAATAATAATGTTACTTCTATGAACAAAGAAATATATGATTTAGATTTAGACGAACAAATGCAAAATGATGCAGCGATTGATGCTGAGGAATATAGTATGAAAAATATTCCTGACGATAATGATTTTAATTATGATAATGCAGACGAAGACTATGCAAATGGTTTTCATGAAGATTATGATTAAAACATAATCTCCCTTTTAATTTATATATTATTTCAACTACTAATCTTTAGCATATATTATATATAATATATGTAATATATATAATATATATAATATATATAATATATTATATATATAAAATAGATGCGTGAAACTTTAAAAAAACGCAAAAGAGGAAAACGCGGAACAATAAGACACAATAAAGCAGGTGTAATAAATAGAATTACTAGAACCCGCCAATTTTTAGATTATAGGATTGGTTCAGATTTAACACCGTCTATTTTACAACCATATGCAGCAACAATGTTGAGTCGTAGCTATCGTAGACATAAAACTAAACATAACTACGGAAATGATATAGGAACTTTTTATTATAATTTAATAGTATTTAAAAATGTCTTATTGGTTCCTAGCCGTAATCCCGATGCGATGGTTAGCATAAAAGAGAGATTATTAAATAGCATACCGCAAGGAGCAGCTCTTGGGAGATTTTTAGATAGGCCCTATATTATTCATAATATAAGAAGACTAAGAGAACAATTAAGTGGTGACTTTGTTTATCCTGTAAGAGGAACAAGTGAACATACTCAATTACTAGGACTTGTTGAAGATATTAAAGGTATAATTAAGGTTCCATTACATCAACGCGCTAGAGTTCCACCGGTCATGGAACGACAAACTAGGGCTAGAGAATCTCCTACTAGCTTATACGATTTAGTATAATACTATTTTCTTATTGCATCGAACATAATATTAAATATGTCAATATAATAAGCCAAAGATGCCGCTATAAAGTCTCCATAATAATTGCGCTGCACTATATTATTTGTAGTAAACATAATATAAATCGTAAGTAATAGCAACAAAACAACTAGTGCTAGCTTTTTAATAATAGAAGAATAGTATATAAAATATTGGACGATTGTGCTAATTAACACACTTATTAAGGCAAAATATAGACCTAACTCAAATTTATATTTTAATTGAATATTACTTTCTATTAAGACTAGTCCAAATGCAAACATAGAAACAAAAATGCTGGCTATTCCCAATAATATTGTTTTTATTGTATTTAAGTCAGCAATTGTTTTTACATCTTCTAGAATTATTCCCATAGTTACTGAAACTAGCGAAAATATTATAAATTTTAACCAAATAGGCATAGAAACAATTCCTAATATAATAATTAAAACAAAACCTAATATATGAGCAGCAATAATAATTATTCGTCGCTGATCGGCGTCCTTAGTAATTTCAATTTCATCAAATTTTACATGCACATAATAAGTAATAGCTATTTGAATTAATATATTTATTAAAATAAATAAAAAAAATTGTTTTTTAGCATGCAAAAGTCGAAATAGTTGGGACAAATCTGTTGAGTAATTATTGTAATAATAATTGGTATTCATTATATATAGATAAAATAAAAAAATATTTTATTAGAATAATCAAAATATAATAACGCAGATTTAATATTAATAACATAGATTTAATATTATAAATATAATATAATATTAAGTATGTTGAGACTATTTGTTGTAAATAATATAATGTTAGTATCTTTGGTTCTATTTTTAATTTTATTTGCAACAATATTAGCAACTAAACCAACAATAATGTTTGATAAAAATGGCAAACCTCGTGACTTTGGAATAGGTTATAAAAATAAAACAATATTGCCATTTTGGTTAATGGTAATAATTATAGCAATAATGTCATATTTTTTCGTATTATGTTATATAAATTTTAAGAAATATAAATATTAATATTTATATCATGTACTATCTCTTTGATATTGAATAGCTTTACTATCGGCGGCAGCTAAATCTCTATTAATATCGTCTATTGTTTTTTCACAAGACATATTTATTATATAATTATAACTAACAGAACTAACTAATACTCCCGTCAAAGCATACCATGTAACTTTTCCAATCACATTTTTGATAACTAAAAGCTTATATAAATCTTTAAGTAGACCAGAATCTTCGATAGAGTTTCCGTCATCACTAGTTGTTGCAAAAATTCTATCGTTCTGCAAAGCTTCAATAAACTCATAAAAATTTTTTTTTTCAATATCTATTTGATTAATAAAATTAGATTTATTATTGCTAATATTACTAATTGCTTTTACTAACTCACTATTGTCACCCTCTGGGGGTTTTTTGTTAAGTAATTTACTCAAAATCTCTTCTACGCCCAAAATTTTTATTACTAAATAACCAAGTGTATTAGAAAAAGGTGCCACCCATCCTGGAAATGCTTTTAAAATCATATATAAGCTTAAAAAAATAATGATCCATGGTAATAATGTTGCTAATAAAATACTAGTCCATTTAATATTACTGCTACTGCAAAGCGCTTTAGAGGTTGTTGTATTTATAAAATATGAACCTAATACTACTATAAATAAATATATCATAGTTAAAAGACTAGCATCTTTTGTTTTTTCAATATCGTCGATTGTTTTAGAATTTTGTATGCTAATTAATGTGAATATAGCGAATCCAAGAGTCATGAAAAAAAAGAATATTAATGTATGTTCGGGTACAGGAACTGGAGTAGTATCATAAGCAGTATTAGAAGCAGAAGCACCAGCAGAAGCAGAAGCAGCAGCACTACCACTAGTACTCATATTATATTAGTGTATTAATATAATTTATTATAAATATTTACATAATTTATTGTAAATATTAGATTATAAAAAATTAGTACTATATTAGTATAATGAATTTTAACATACTTGATTATACTAATTTAAAATTTAATTCAACAAAAGGTGTAACTAATTCTGGTAATACTAATATAGAAAATCCAAAATTAGTAGATGTTGGTGTTAAACTATTCTTTAAAGAAGTATTAAAAGGCTGTAATAAGTATAAGCAAAAAAATTATAATACACTTTATAATGTTATGATGTTATTGTTTTTTTTTATAGTTTTAGCTATATTATTATATACTCGATATAAAGGAACAAATAATTCTAAATCTTATTATGAAAAAACTATGAAAGACAAAGAATATATAATGTCCAAATTGGTATATTATAATCGTCAAAATATTGACAATCAGCAAAAAATAAGAAATAATATGATAACTAATCTACCAGATTATAATAATCATCCAGAAGCCAATTTATTACATAAAGCAGTTTATTTTTCATAAAAGAGTTAAAGTAAAGTAAAATAAAGTAAAGTAAAGTAAAGTAAAGTAAAGTAAAGTAAATTAAAGTAAATTAAATTAAATTAAAAAATTATTGTAAATTATAATTTAATAATATAATACTATGAGTGATGATTCGCTAAAACTATATTATAATGAATTAACCGAATATTACAAGTTAAAAAATAAATATGAGGATATTAAACAAAAAAAAATAACTGAATTAATTGGAAATAAGGTTATAGATTATAATCAAAAAAAACAAACTTTAGCCAAATATAGACCAAAATGTATAAATTGTAAAGCGGATGGTGGAACAATTTTTACAGAAACACCTGAGTTATTTCGTGCCACTTGTGGAAATAGCACCAAGCCTTGTAGCTTGGATTTGTCTATTAAGCGAAAAAAATTTGTTGAAATTAATGATAAATTAATGAAGTCATCAACTGCAATAATAAATTATAAGAAAAGTATTATATCTACTAAGTTAGATTTTTTATTTAACTATATAGAAGAAGAAAAAGCAGTTGAACTATTTGAAACATTAAAGGTTCAATTAAATGAAAGTCAAGAGAGTTATAATAATTTAGTAAATTTATATAACTCAATAACAGATAATGAAGAATTAAAAGCACTTATTTTTGAAAAGACTAATGAATTTGAAAGTAATAAAAAACAATATAAGGATGCACTTGATTTATTTAAATCAAGTGGTGAAATTATGTATTTAATAGGTGCTATTGAAATACATAAAACAAAACTTAGTGTATTAGGAAAAGAGTTAATGAATTTAAAATATAAATCATGTTATGTTGAAAAAAATAATGAAGATAATTATATATTATTTCAAAATACTTATAATATTGAAGATTTAATTATTGAGATAAATGATAAATAATAGATAAATAATAAATATTTTTATATTATTATCCTATAATATATGTTAGGAGCAGTTAAAAATACACTATTTCAGATTTTAAACATGGAAATAAAATATATTAATGTTACTGTATTTTTATTAACATTTCTAATGGGGTTAATATATATATACTATTTTGACTATAATCGCAGAGTAATAGTGTATCCAAATCGCTATAACATAGATAAAATAGAATATAAAGACGAAGCCGAAAACTGTTTTAGTTATAAAGTAAAAGAAGTTACTTGTCCAAGCGATAAAAGTGGTGTTGAAATAGTGCCTCTAAATTAATATTAAGAGAACTCACTAGAATAATCAAGGGTTTTGCTTTTCAAACCACAAGGAACATTTTCTTCTACCAAGCTATAACATTTTGTTTTTTCGCTGTCGGTTGCAAAAATTTTATCACGTAAGTCATTATGTTTTGGACCAATAAACTTATAACAATCTTTAGAATTGCATACTTGTCTAAATAGTGTTGATAATCCTAAACCCAATAATACCGACAATATAATTTTTCCCATACTTGTATGTAATAAATTTTTTACTACATTATTTATCATTTTTATATTATATAATATATTATAATATAAAACATTTATTAATTTTTAACATTTTAAATATATTTATGAAATTAATTTAAAAGCAAAATGTGCTATAAAAATAGAAGACTATGTCCGAACAATCTAATGTGGAAACATTTGCTTTTCAAGCCGAAATTAATCAATTAATGTCATTAATTATTAATACATTTTATTCGAATAAAGAGATTTTTTTGCGTGAATTAATTTCTAATTCGTCTGATGCTCTTGATAAAGTTCGGCACATGTCATTAACCAATAAAGATGTGTTAAGTTCTAATTCGGAAATGTATATTCACATTATTCCAGATAAAGTAAATAAAACATTAACTATTCTTGATTCTGGTATTGGCATGACAAAATCGGATATGATCACAAATTTAGGAACAATTGCACAGTCAGGAACAAAAGGGTTTATGGAAACTATGAAATCATGTGGGGATGTAAATATGATTGGACAATTTGGAGTAGGATTTTATTCGGCCTATTTAACAAGTGAACGTGTAGTTGTTACATCAAAACATAATGATGATGATCAATTTGTATGGGAATCTAATGCTGGTGGTTCTTTTACTATTAGAAGAGATAATGATGGAGAGCAATTGGGTCGTGGAACAAAAGTTGTGTGTTACTTAAAAGAAGATCAGCTTGAATATTTAGAAGAACATCGTATTAAAGAGTTAGTAAAAAAACATTCTGAATTTATTAATTATCCTATTAGTCTTGGTGTTGAAAAAACAGAAATAAAAGAAGAAGACGAGGAAGAAGAAGAAGAAGATGAAGATGAAGATGAAGATGAAGAGGGCAAAGAAGAGGTTAACAAAATAGAAGTCGATGAATCGAAGATGGATGAATCGAAGATGGATGAATCGAAGATGGATGAATCGAAGATGGATGAATCGAAGATGGATGAATCGAAGGTGGATGAATCGAAGATGGATGAATCGAAAGTTGACGAATCAAAAGTGGACAAATTAGAAGTAGATGAATTGAAGGTAGATGAATCAAAGGTAGATGAATCGAAGGTAGATGAATCAAAAGTAGATGAATTAGATGTAGATAAATTAG
>Ga0214921_10001079_pt1 | contig 47430 bp, 42 predicted proteins | sample LL1505_MetaG_FD_177992 | JGI IMG/M metagenome (GOLD analysis project Ga0214921, IMG submission 177992) | Freshwater microbial communities from Lake Lanier, Atlanta, Georgia, United States - LL-1505 | ecosystem: Environmental > Aquatic > Freshwater > Lake | place: USA: Georgia | collected... | reverse complement strand
GACGCCGGCGCCATGACGCGGCTGCTCGACCGCCTGGAAGCCAAAGGACTGTGCAAACGCATCCGCTCGGACTCCGACCGTCGGGTCGTCAACATTGCGCTCACACCCGCGGGTGAGAGCGTCGCCCAGGGCATTCCCGAGGTCCTTTGCGCGGTGCTCAACCAGCACATGCGTGGCCTGAGCCTTGATGAATTCTCCATGCTCAAAAACCTCTTGCGGCGGGTACTCGACAACACCGATCAGGCCGGTGCGCAACCCACCACACCCTTGGCTTTTTTGGCTTCTGCGTCGGACGGCGCCGCGCCCCCTATTTCACCCGAGTCCCTAGGAACCCCCGATGCCCGTTAGACATTTTTCTACCACGCCCAAGGCGGGTTACCGCAGCGCGGCCTTGATCGCCCTGGCGCTGAGCCTGGGCGGCTGTGCCAACTTTGCGGGGATTGGCCCCAAGGCGCGGATGGCGGATCCCCAAGCGATGGCTCCCCGCAGCGCCACGATCCTTGCCACGCCAGCGCCCACTGCGCCCGCGCAAGCGCAGGCGGCCTGGTGGACCCGCTTTGGCGACACCCAACTTGACGCACTGGTGCAGCAGGCCTTGCAAACCCACCCCAATATGCGCTTGGCCCAAGCCCGTGTGGCACGCGCTCAGGCGCTCACCGAGGCTGCCGGCAGCAGCGAAACCCCCAATGTCAATGCGTCTGTAGACGGCACACGGCAGCGCTTTAGTGCCAACGGCATCTACCCACCGCCTTTGGCGGGTGGCGTCTATGAGACCGCAAATGCCCAGGTGACTGCGACGTATGAGTTTGACCTGTTTGGAAAAAACCGCGCCGCTTTGGATGTGGCTTTGGGGCTGACACGCGCTGCACAGGCCGATGCACAAGCCGCAGAGTTGCTGCTGGCCACCCAAGTCACCCGCGGCTATTTCAATGTATTGCGCCTAACTGAGCTGCAATCGCTGGCCCAGCGCAACCTGGATCAGCGCGAACAGCTGGTGGCCCTAGTGCAGTCCCGACTGGCCGCAGGCTTGGACAGCCCGAGTGAGCTCCGCAATAGCGAATCCAGCCTGCCCGAGCTTCGCCAGTACGCAGAAAGCCTGCGCGAGCAGGTCGCACTAGCGCGCAACGCGCTGGCGGCGCTCACCGGGCAAGCCCTGGACCTGCCCGACCTGAAGCCTGGCAAGCTAACCGCCATCGTAGGGCAGCCAGCGCCCCAAGCCTTGCCGCTGGACCTGTTGGCCAATCGGCCGGATGTCGCCGCCGCCCGCGCCCGCGTCGAGGCAGGCTTGAGCGAGGTCGAGGTGGCCAAAGCCCAGTTCTACCCCAACATCAATCTGGTGGCGTTTGCCGGCTTCAACAGCCTGGGTTTTGGCAACATCTCCAAGGCGGGCAGCGAACAGTGGGGCGTGGGTCCCGCCGTGCGCCTGCCGATTTTTGATGGCGATCGCCTGCGCGCGCAGCTCAAAGGCAAATCCGCGGATGTCGATATGGCGATCGAGAGCTACAACGCGCTGGTGCTGGAGGCCGCACGCGAAGTGGCCGACCAGGTCGCCACCCTGCAGTCGCTGGAGCGCCAGCGCCAGGAACAGCGCTCCGGTCAGGCCAGCGCCCAAGGGCTATACGACATCGCGGCCCAACGCTTTGCGGCAGGTCTGGGCAGCCGCGCCAGTCTGTTGAACGCCCAATTCGCGGTCCTGAACCAAGAGCGAATCGGGGTAGAGCTTGCCGCCCGCGCCCTGGATGCCCAGACCCAACTGCTGCGCGCCACCGGCGGCGACATCGCCGCGCACTAAGCGAGCGCACCCTCCATAGAACCCCCGTTTTCAAGAAACCCGAGCACACCCCATGAGCACCGCCCCCACCTCTTCCTCATCCCCCGCCGCTGCCGCCGCACCCGCCACGGGCTCCCGCCAAAAAGCACTGACCGTGGTCGGGCTGATCGTCCTGACCGGGTTGGCCTATGGCGGCTACTCCTGGTATGCCGGGCGCCAGCAGGAGTCCACAGACAACGCCTACGTTCAGGGCAACGTCATCCAGATCACGCCACAGATCGGCGGAACGGTCACAGGCATCCTGGCCGACGACACTGATTTTGTGAAGGCCGGCCAACCGCTGGTGCAACTCGACCCCGCCGACGCCAAAGTGGCGCTGCAACTGGCCGAGTCCAATCTCGCGCAGGCGGTGCGCCAAGTGCGGGGTCTGTATGCCAACAACCTGACGCTGGAGGCACAAGTCAATTTACGCGACACAGATGTTGCCAAAGCACAAACCGAAGTGAGCCGAGCCACGGACGACCTGGCGCGGCGCCAGTCGCTGGTGGGCAACGGCGCAGTCTCCAAAGAAGAACTGGCGCACGCCCAGTCACAACTGGCGCAAGCCCAAAGCGCGCTGGCGGCCGCCCGGGCCGCCGTGGTCACGGCCCGCGACCAATTGGGCAGCAACCAAACCCTGACCGACGGCACCAAACTGGAAAGCCACCCCAACGTGCAAGGGGCTGCGGCCAAGGTGCGTGAAGCCTATCTGGCGCTACACCGCGCTAGTTTGCCCGCCCCGGTGGACGGTTACATCGCCAAGCGCACCGTGCAACTCGGCCAGCGGGTGGCCGCCGGTACACCGCTGATGTCGGTAATCGCCCTGAACACCTTGTGGGTGGACGCCAATTTCAAGGAAGTCCAACTGCGCAACATCCGCATCGGCCAGCCGGTCACCCTGACCGCCGACGTCTACGGTAAGCGGGTCGAATACAAAGGCACGGTGGCGGGTCTGGGAGCGGGAACCGGCGCAGCGTTTTCATTGCTCCCCGCGCAAAACGCCACCGGCAACTGGATCAAAGTCGTGCAGCGCGTGCCGGTCCGCGTGGCGCTGGACGCCAAAGAAGTCGCGGCCAACCCACTGCGGGTCGGCTTGTCCATGGAAGCCACCGTCGACGTGACCCAGCAGGACGGCAAAACGCTGGCAGAGGCAGCGCGCACCACGACCAGCGTGCAGACGGATGTCTACGCCATGCTCGACGAGCAGGCCACGGCTGAGATCAATCGCATCATCGCCGCCAACGCGGGACGCGGCAGGATCGGCACCGCGCCATGACCGCAAGCACCCCGGCTGTGACCGGCACGCCGGCGCGGGGTGCCGCACCCGCTGCGGCACCCTCCCCGTTTTCGCAGGCCCAACCGCTGCAGGGCGCGGCGCGGCTGTGGGGCACCGTGGCACTTTCGGCGGCCACCTTCATGAATGTGCTGGACTCCTCGATCGCCAACGTTTCTCTACCCGCCATCGCTGGAGACTTGGGTGTGAGCCCCAATCAAGGGACGTGGGTGGTGACGAGTTTTGGCGTGGCCAATGCCATTGCGGTGCCGCTCACCGGCTGGCTGTCGCAGCGTTTTGGGCAGGTGCGTCTGTTTACCGCAAGTGTCCTGCTGTTCGTCATCGCCTCTTGGCTCTGCGGCCTGGCCCCCAATATGTCGACGCTGATTGCCATGCGCGCGCTGCAGGGCTTTGTCGCCGGGCCCATGATGCCGCTGGCGCAAACCCTGCTGCTGTCCAGCTACCCGCCGGCGATGGCGGGACTCGCGATGGCGCTTTGGGCCATGACCACGCTCGTGGCACCGGTCATGGGGCCGCTGCTGGGCGGCTGGATTACGGACAACATGCATTGGGGTTGGATTTTTTATATCAACATCCCCGTGGGCTTCCTGGCCGCCTTCATTACTTGGACGATTTACAAAAAACGGGAAACCACGATCCATAAGCTGCCCATTGACACCATGGGCCTGACGCTGCTGGTGCTGTCGGTGGCGGCGCTGCAGATCATGCTGGACCGCGGCAAAGAGTTGGACTGGTTCCACTCCAGCGAAATCATCAGCCTGGGCCTGGTCGCTTTGATCGGAGGCGCATTTTTTATCACCTGGGAGCTCACGGACAAGCACCCGGTGGTGGATCTCAGGCTCCTCAAGCAGCGTAATTTTGCGGTCGGGTCGATCTGCCTGGCCATCGCCTACAGCCTGTTTATCGGCAACCTGGTGTTGCTTCCCCTGTGGCTGCAGCAGTTCATGGGCTACACCTCGACCCAGGCTGGGATGCTGCTGGCGCCGGTCGGCTTGTTCGCGATTTTGTTGTCGCCGGTCGTCGGCAAGAACGTCCAAAAAACCGATCCCCGTATGCTGGCCACGTTCGCATTTGTCATGTTTGCGCTGGTGCTTGTCATGCGCTCGCACTTCAACACCCAGGCCGACTTCTTCACCATTATGGTGCCGACCATCGTGCAAGGGGTAGCGGTCGCGTTTTTCTTTATTCCGCTGAGCAGCATCACCTTGGGCGGCATCCCCCCCATGCAAATGGCCTCGGCCTCCGGGCTGTCCAACTTCATGCGGATTGTCGGCGGCGCTTTTGGCACCTCCATCACCATCACGATCTGGCAAGACCGCGCAGCCGTGCACCATGCCCAAATTATTGAATCCGTCAACTTGGGCAGCCAGGCCACCACCAGTGCCCTGAGCGGCCTCGGCGCGCTCGGCCTGAACGGCGCGCAAAGCCTGAGCACCATCAACCGGCTGGTCGATCAACAGGCGTTCATGCTGGCGGCCAACGACATCTTCATGGGTTCCGCCGCCATATTTTTGTGCTTGATACCGTCGATTTGGTTTGCCAAGCGGGTGCGCATGGTGCCGCAAGCCGGGCCGGCTGCCGCACCCGCGGGGGACGGGGCGCATTAGCGCGCCCCACTGGCTCTAGACCAGCGTCACCCCGGTCTTTTCTTGCAAGGCCTCGCGGGTAACGCCGGGGGCCATCTCCACCACCTTGAGTCCATCGGGCGTCACGTCCATCACCGCCAGGTCGGTGATGATGCGGTCGACCACGCCCACGCCGGTGAGTGGCAAGGTGCACTGGGGCAGGATTTTGAGGTCGATGGTGCCGTCTTTCTTTTTGGCCACGTGTTCCATCAGCACGATCACGCGCTTGACCCCCGCCACCAGGTCCATCGCGCCACCCATGCCCTTGACCATCTTGCCCGGAATCATCCAGTTGGCCAGGTCGCCGTGTTCGCTGACCTGCATGGCGCCCAAAATGCTCAGGTTGATCTTGCCGCCGCGAATCATCGCAAAGCTCTCGTGGCTACCAAAAATGCTGGATCCCTTGATCGTCGTCACCGTCTGTTTACCGGCGTTGATCAGGTCAGCATCGACCTCGGATTCCGTGGGGAAGGGGCCGATGCCCAGCATGCCGTTTTCGCTTTGTAGCCAGACTTCTTTGTCGGCGGGCACGTGGTTGGCCACCAGGGTGGGAATGCCAATGCCGAGGTTGACGTAAAAACCGTCTTCCAGCTCTTGGGCCGCACGGGCCGCCATTTGGTCTTGGGTCCAGCTCATGTTCAAACTCCTGAGGTTTCGGTGATGGTGCGCTTTTCGATCCGCTTTTCGGGCGTGGCATTGAGCACGATGCGGTGCACATAAATTCCAGGCAGATGCACCTGATCCGGTTCAATGCTGCCGGTCTCGACGATTTCTTCGACTTCCACCACCGTGACCTTGCCGGCCATGGCTACGGCCGGATTGAAGTTGCGTGCGGTAAAACGGAACTGCAAGTTGCCCGACTTGTCCGCCCGGTGCGCCTTGACCAGCGCCACATCGGGCACCAAGGCGCGCTCCATCACGTAGGTCTCGCCATCAAACTCACGAAGCTCCTTGCCCTCGGCCACGATCGTGCCCACCCCGGTCTTGGTAAAAAAAGCGGGGATGCCTGCGCCGCCCGCCCGCAGCTTTTCAGCCAGGGTGCCCTGCGGCGTAAATTCGAGGGCGAGCTCTCCGGCCAGGTACTGGCGCTCAAACTCTTTGTTCTCCCCAACATAGCTGGAGATCATTTTCTTGATCTGCCGCGTCTCCAACAGCTTGCCCAGACCAAAACCGTCCACCCCGGCGTTGTTTGAAATGGCCGTCAGGTTTTGCGCACCGCTGTCGCGCAGTGCGTCGATCAGGGCCTCGGGAATGCCACACAGGCCAAAACCGCCGACGGCGATCAATTGGTTGTCATGCACGATGCCGTCAAGCGCGGCGGCGGCGTTAGGAAAAATCTTGTTCACTGCGCAAATCTCCGTTGGTTCAGACGAGGGGGCCAAAACCCAACGATACTACTTATCTACCTACGTAGTTTTTCGTAACGCGTTAACCCTGCCCCCAACCGCCGCTTCCCATGGATATCGACTACCGCCTGGCTTTTGACATGGCTCCTGTCGGCCTGGTGCTCTCGCGCAACCGCACCATCCAAGATTGCAACCAGCGTGTGTGCGAGATCTTTGGCGCCTCCCGTGAGCAGTTGCTGGGCCAGAGTTTTCAGGTCCTTTACCCCAGCGCAGACGAGTTCGAGCGCACCGGTGCCCGTATCGCGCCCATCCTCAACCGCAGCGGCAGCTACGCCGACGACCGCATCATGCGGCGCCTGGACGGCCGCTTGAAAGGCGAGGCGTTCTGGTGCCATGTGACCGGGCGCGCCCTGAACCGCGACGCACCGCATGAGGCTGGCATCTGGAGTTTTGAAGACCTGAGCGAACGCCGCCCGGTCAAGGCCGAGCTGACCGCCCGTGAACGGGAAGTGGCCGCCCACTTAATGCAAGGCCTCACCTCCAAACACATCGGCCGCGCGCTCGCCATCAGCCACCGCACCGTCGAAATTTACCGCGCCCGTCTGATGCGCAAATACCAGGCGTCCACCACCGCTGACCTGGTGCAAAAACTGATGTCGGGCTGATCGCTTCGGCACGCTTTGCTCGCCCTCCGCCCACCGCCCTACCTCGCTTTTATCGACCCTCAATTTCTCATTCCGTCTATGCCCCATGCCCCCACCCCACCCGCCGCGATCGCTGAAGCACTGCAAAGCGCCACCCAACGCCTGACCGAGCTCGAGATCAAAGCCAGCTTTGCCGAAGACCTGCTCGACAAACTCGACCAGATCGTGATCCGCCAACAAACCCAGATCAATGCCCTGATCAGCGAAGTGCTGCACCTGCGCCAACAGGCGGCCGACCCGCAAGCGGCCACGCAGCGCAATCTGCGGGACGAGTTGCCGCCGCACTATTGAAGACTATGGTGAAGGCCAGGCCCGCCCGGTGATCAGGGCGTGGCCAAGCCCGCGACCACCTCGTTGGCGCTGCGAAAGGCCTCCACTGCGGTCGGTACGCCGCAGTAGACGGCGGCGTGCAGCAGCACCTCCTGGATTTCCGCCGGGGTCGCGCCGTTGTTCAAGGCGCCGCGCACATGCCCTTTGAGTTCGTTTTGTTTTCCCAGGGCGGTCAGCATGGCCACAGTGATCAGGCTGCGGGTTTTCAGGTCCAGGCCGGGCCGCTGCCAGACGTCGCCCCAGGCCGCGCGGGTGATGTGCTCTTGAATAGGCTGGGTGAAGGGCGTAGCGTTGCCCAAGGCGTTGGCCACAAAATCTTCGCCCATCACCGCTTTGCGGGTGGCCAGGCCTTGGTCGTAAGCGGATTGCATCAGGGGTTTCCTCTCAGGCTGTGGATTGAAGGCCACAGCATAATGAATCCAACCCGCCACCCAGGAACCATCCATGAGCCGCTTTCCCTTGCCCGACCTGAACACCCTGCCCGACGACCTGCGCGCCAAGATTTTGGAAGTTCAGGAGAAATCCGGCTTTATTCCCAATGTGTTTTTAGCCTTCGCCCGCCGTCCAGCCGAGTGGCGGGCCTTCTTTGCCTACCATGATGCGCTGCTGCTGCGCGAGGATTCCAGCCTGACCAAGGGTGACCGCGAGATGATCATCACCGCCACCAGCGCCGCCAACCATTGTCTGTATTGCGTGGTCGCCCATGGGGCCATCTTGCGTATCTACGAGAAAAAGCCGCTGGTGGCCGACCAGGTAGCTATCAACTACCGCAAGGCGGACATTAGCCCGCGCCAGCGCGCCATGCTCGACTTTGCGATGAAAGTGTGTACCGAGAGCCACACCGTCAACGATGCCGACTATGAGGCCCTGCACGCCCACGGCTTTGACGACGAGGACATCTGGGACATTGCCGGTATCACCGCATTTTTTGGCCTGTCCAATCGCATGGCCAACGCGACCGGCATGCTGCCCAACCCCGAGTTTTACCTTTTGGGGCGCGTGCCACGGCAAAAATAATGCGCCCAGCCGCCCGCTCGTACCCCGGTGCGAACGCCATGACCCGCAAAGGCCTCGCCCGTGCATTAAGCGCACTGATCGCAGGGGCGCTGGTCATCGCAACGTCCACGGTCCTGGCCCAAACGTCCGCCACGGCCCAGCCCGAAGCGGCGAGTGCGACGCAGGCCAAGCCCGGTTGGGCCACGCGCCATTTTGCGGTCGCCGCCGCCAACCCGCTGGCCACCCAAGCGGGCTACGGCGTGTTGCGTGCCGGCGGCAGTGCAGTCGACGCTGCGATTGCGGTGCAAATGGTGCTCGCATTGGTGGAACCGCAAAGCAGCGGCATTGGCGGCGGAGCATTCTTGCTGCACTTCGACGGCAAAACCACGAAGGCCTATGACGGTCGTGAAACGGCCCCGGCGGCCGCCACCCCCGCCTTGTTTCTCCAAGCCAACGGTCAACCGATGCCGATGCGCCAGGCCATCGTGGGCGGGCGCTCGGTGGGCGCACCGGGCGTGGTGCCCATGCTGGCCCTGGCCCATCGCCAGCACGGCAAGTTGCCCTGGGCACAACTTTTTGCCCCGGCAATCGCGCTGGCGACCGAGGGCTTTGCGGTTAGCCCCCGCATGGCCACGCTGCTCGCCACCGAGTCAGCGCTCCAATCCGACCCGGTGGCCGCCCGGTACTTTTACGACTCCAACGGGCAACCCTGGCCTGCGGGCCACGTCCTGCGCAATCCCGAGCTGGCCGCGGTATTGCAGCGCATCGCCAACGAAGGCCCCGCCGCGCTCTCCCGCGGTGAAGTGGCCCGCGCGATAGCAGCCAAGGTGCAGGGCCACGGATCGAACCCGGGCCGCTTGACGGCGGCCGACCTGGAGGACTATCAGCCTCTGGAGCGTGCTCCCTTGTGCATGGTGTACCGGGTTCAGCGGGCGACTGCACGCAACTACCGCTTGTGCGGCATGCCGCCGCCCAGCTCGGGCATGTTGGCGGTCGGCCAGATTTTGGGCACGCTGGCCCATACGCCTGCCGCTACCCTGCCCATCAGCGATGCGCTGCCCGGTGCTGACTGGTTGCATCTGTACACCGAGGCTGCGCGCCTGGCGTTTGCCGACCGCGCCCAGTACGTCGCAGACCCGAATTACGCCGCCGCCCCTGCGGGCGACTGGGCCAGTTTGCTGAATCCCGGCTATCTGGCCCAACGCGCGGCATGGATCGACGCCCAGGGCTCCCGAATGCCCAGCGCCCCAGCCGGGGAGCCCGGAGGGCAGCCTAGCGCCTACACCCCGATGGCAAGCCAGACCGAACACGGCACCTCGCACATTTCGGTGGTTGATGCCTGGGGTAACGCAGTGGCCATGACCACCACCATCGAAGACGCGTGGGGAGCACGCCTGATGGTCAACCGGGGGCTGGGGCTTGAGGGAGGCTTCTTGCTCAATAACCAGCTGACCGATTTCAGCTTTGCCCCCGTCGGCCCCGATGGCAAGCCGGTCGCCAACCGGGTCCAGGCAGGCAAGCGCCCACGCTCGTCCATGTCGCCCACCTTGGTGTTTGACGCCGATACTGGCGAACTGCTGGCCAGCGCGGGCAGCCCGGGTGGCGCTTTCATCATCCATTTCACGGCCAAAACGCTGTACGGACTGCTGCATTGGGGGCTGAACGCCCAACAAAGTATTGACCTGCCCAACTTCGGCGCCATCGATGACCTGCTGGTATTGGAAAAAGGCCGCTTCACGCCCGCCACCGTCAGCAGCCTGCAGGCGCGCGGTCACAAGGTAATCGATGCGCCCTTGCCCAGCGGCCTGCAAGCCATTTCACGCACGCCAGAGGGCTGGTTTGGCGGGGCCGACCCCCGGCGCGAAGGCGTGGTGCTCGGCGACTGACGCGGCTCCAGCGGGCCCAAAAGCCGACTTCTACAATGCGCCAATGGCGATACCGCAAACCTTTATTCAAGAGCTCATTGCCCGCGCCGACGTGGTGGACATCGTCGGTCGCTACGTGCAACTCAAAAAGGGCGGCGCCAATTTCATGGGCCTGTGCCCCTTTCATGGCGAGAAGTCGCCGTCCTTTTCGGTCAGCCCCGCCAAACAGTTTTACCACTGCTTTGGCTGCGGAAAAAATGGCAATGCCATCAGCTTTCTGATGGACCACGCTGGCATGAGCTTCGTAGAGGCGGTGCACGACCTGGCCCAACAGTACGGCATGCAAGTCCCCGAAGACGAAGCCTCGCCCCAGGACCGTGCCCGCGCCAAGGAACAAAAAGAGAAGCAAAACACCCTCACCAGCGTTTTGGAAAAAGCCAGCGAAGCCTACCGCCGCCAACTCAAGGAGGCGCCACGGGCCGTGGCTTACCTCAAGGGGCGCGGCCTCTCAGGCGAGGTTGCCAAGCAGTTTGGCTTGGGTTATGCACCGGAAGGCTGGCGTAGTCTGGCCAGTGTCTTTCCCAGCTACGACGACCCCTTGCTGGTGGAAAGCGGACTGGTCATCAGCAATGTGGAAGAAGGCAGCACCGAAGAAAAACGCTACGACCGATTTCGCGACCGGATCATGTTTCCGATTCGCAATATCAAGGGTGAATGCATCGGCTTTGGCGGCCGGGTGCTGGGCGACGAAAAGCCCAAATACCTCAACTCCCCCGAAACCCCGGTGTTCAGCAAGGGCCGCGAGCTGTACGGCCTGTTCGAGGCCCGCGCCCACTTGCGCGACAAGGGTTACGCCCTGGTCACCGAGGGCTATATGGATGTCGTGGCGTTGGCGCAGCTGGGTTTCCCCAACGCAGTGGCGACTTTGGGAACCGCCTGCACCAACGACCACGTCCAAAAGTTGTTTCGTTTTACGGATGCGGTGGTCTTCAGTTTTGACGGGGACAACGCCGGTCGGCGCGCGGCGCGCAAGGCACTTGACGGCGCGCTGGCCTTTGCCACCGACGTGCGAAGTATCAAATTCTTGTTCCTTCCGGCCGAGCACGACCCGGACAGCTTTATCCGGGCCCACGGAGCCGAGGCATTTTCCGAGTACGTCAGGCGGGCGACGCCCCTCAGTCGGTTCCTGGTCGAGTCGGCCAGCGAGGGCTGCGACCTGAACACGGCGGAGGGCCGCGCGCACCTCTCGAGCAACGCCAAGCCCTTGTGGGTGCAATTGCCCGAGGGCGCGCTGAAGCTGCAGTTGCTAGCGGAAATCGCAGACCTGGTGCAACTCACCGGTCGGGAGTTGGGCGAGCTTTGGATGCCTGCGGCCCGCGCCACCGGCAAAGACGGCGCTCGCACACGTCGTTCGCCAGGCCGCGACCCCGCGTCCCCCGGCAGCTATGGAAACTTTGGGGAGCCCGACCCGCTGCAACGTGGCGGCTACGGCGCACGGGCCGGCGTTCCGCGCAGCCGATTGGCCGGCCGCGCCCGCCCGGCCAGCCGCGCCGACCATGCCACCCGCCTCCTGCTCGGACACAGTCAGTTGTGGGAGACGCTGTCCGGCGAAGACCACGCAATGCTGTGCGAACTGCCTGAACCCCACGGCGCCCTGTTTGTCTGGCTGGAAACCCAGTTGCACGAACATGGTCCGCTGACCTGGAGCGCCTTGCGGTCCGAGGCAGCCCAACAGCCGTTTGAAGATCTGGCGCTGCGCTTGATGACCGAGGCGGCTGCCGCGCCAGAACCCAACGACGAGACCGCTTCGGAACTCCAGGACGTCTTGCTGCGCCTGGCCATCGACCGCATCGATGCGGAAATGCAGCAGATTGCGGCCTCTCCTGCCGATCCAGACCTCGGCCAGCGCTACCGCGTCATGAAAGACCGCCGCGCAACCTTGGCCGCACAACTAGACGCATTGAAAAAGACTTTGTCCGAAAAGGTATAATCCGTTTTTCTCGGCAAGAGCGACAGCAACACCTCCGGACCCCCGGCCACGCAGTGACACCGATCACCAGGCCACCCGACCGCAAGGACTGCAACCCAAATGTTCGCCCACCCATCTTGCCGTTTGAGTTTCTCCCCTTAGCTCCCCATTGTTGTTCGCCCCAGGCGCCTGACCGGTTAAATCTGGTGGCCGCTGTCTGATCTGTTTGTTTTTTTGTGGTTCCAAGGTTCACTATGCCCGCATCCAAATCTGCCAAGTCCGCTCAGCCCGCAGCCAAATCTGCCGCCAAAACGCCTGCAAAAACCGCCAAAACTGCCAAGCCCGCCGCAAAACCCAGCGCCAAAAAAGCGCCTGTCGCATCGGCCCCGGCGGTGCCCCCCAAGAAAGTGAAACCTGTGCCCCCATCCAAAGCCGAACTCCAAGCTGCCGCCGACGCACTGCGCAAACAGAGCAAACCGGTGAAAGCGACCGTAGCCGCTAAACCTGCTGCGAAAGCAGCGGCTGCACCGGTCGCCGCGGCGAGCTCCGCGTCTAAAGCCAAAGCAGCCGTCAAAGCGGCAGTCACGAAGCCGGCCGCCAAGCCCGCAGCCAAAGCCGCGGAGCCCAAAGCGGCTGCAAAGCCCGTCGCCAAGGTCGCAGCGAAGAGTACCGAAAAACCGGCGGCCAGCGCACCCTCGAAGGCGGCCGCCAAACCAGCCGCCAAGCCCGTAGCCAAAGCAGCCGTGAAAGGCGCAGAAAAGCCGGCTGCCGCCCCGGCCAAGGCCGCCGGAAAAGCCGCTGCAAAGTCAAGCGCCAAGGCGAAAGCGAAACCCGCTGCGAGTACCGATGACACCGATCTGTCGGACATTGAAGCCGAGCTCGAAGCAGAACCGGTAGTGAGTGTCACGGGCGAAAAGGTCAAACCCCTGCGCATGAAGATCAGCAAGGCCAAAGAGCGCGCCTTGATGAAGGAGTTCGGACTGGAAGAAACCATCCTGTCCGAGGAAGAAAAAACCAAACGCCGTTTGGCCTTTGTGGCATTGATCAAGCTTGGACGCACCCGCGGCTACCTGACCCACGGCGAGATTTCCGACCACTTGCCCGGAAAGCTGGTGGATGCAGAAACGCTTGAAGTCGTGATTTCCATGCTCAACGACATGGGTGTAGCGGTTTACGAACAAACGCCAGACGCTGAGACCCTGCTTCTCAACAACAACGTGGCGACCGCAGCCACCGAAGCCGAAGCCGAAGAAGAAGCCGAAGCCGCTCTGTCCACCGTGGACAGCGAATTTGGCCGCACGACCGACCCGGTGCGCATGTATATGCGCGAAATGGGTACGGTCGAGCTGCTGACCCGCGAAGGCGAGATCGAGATCGCCAAGCGCATCGAAGGCGGCCTGATGGCGATGATGGAGGCGATTTCTGGCTCACCCGCCACGATTGCGGAGATCTTGCGGCTCGGCGAAGAAATCCGCGAAGGCAAGGTCGTGATCACCACCATCGTGGATGGCTTCTCCAACCCCAACGAGGCCGACGACTACGTGGCCGAAGAAGACTTTGATGAGTTTGACGCCGACGATGACGATGACGGCAAGGGCGGCTCCAAAGCGCTGACCAAGAAGCTGGAGGAACTCAAGCGCGAGGCCATGGTGCGCTTTGACCACCTGCGCGAACTGTTTGAAAAGATGCACGCCATCTATGACAAAGAAGGCCACGGCTCGCCGAGCTACATGAAGACGCAAAAGCTGCTCAGCGAAGAGCTGATGACGATTCGCTTTACCGCCAAAGCGATCGAAAAGCTGTGCGATATGGTGCGCGGCCAGGTGGATGACATCCGCAAGAAAGAGCGCGAACTGCGCCGCATCATTGTGGACAAATGCGGTTACAGCCAGGAAAACTTCATCGCAGACTTTAGCGGTCGTGACAAAAACGGCAACAAGGTGGCCAGCCAGTTGCTCAACCTGAAATGGATTGAGAAACAAGCTGCTGCGGGCAAGCCGTGGAGTGCCGTGATGGCGCGCAACATCCCACCGGTGCAAGACATTCAGCAAAAACTGAACGACCTCCAAAAGAATGTCGTGGTACCGCTGGATCTGCTCAAAGACATCAACAAGCGCATGAACCAGGGCGAGGCGTCCAGCCGCGCGGCCAAGAAAGAGATGATCGAGGCCAACTTGCGCCTGGTGATCTCCATTGCCAAGAAATACACCAACCGTGGATTGCAATTCCTGGACCTGATCCAAGAGGGCAACATTGGACTGATGAAAGCGGTGGACAAGTTTGAATACCGCCGCGGGTACAAGTTCTCCACCTACGCCACCTGGTGGATTCGTCAGGCGATTACGCGCTCGATTGCCGACCAGGCGCGCACGATCCGCATTCCGGTGCACATGATCGAGACCATCAACAAGATGAACCGCATCAGCCGACAGCATTTGCAGGAGTTTGGCTTTGAGCCGGACGCCAGCGTGTTGGCCGAACGCATGGAGATTCCAGAAGACAAGATCCGCAAGATCATGAAGATCGCCAAAGAGCCGATCTCGATGGAAACGCCGATCGGTGACGATGACGACAGCCACTTGGGCGACTTCATTGAGGACGGCGCTAACACCGCTCCCATGGAAGCGGCCATGCAGGCGGGCTTGCGTGATGTGGTGAAAGACATCCTGGACAGCCTCACGCCGCGCGAAGCCAAGGTGCTGCGCATGCGCTTTGGTATCGAGATGGCGAGCGACCACACTTTGGAAGAAGTGGGTAAGCAATTTGACGTGACGCGCGAGCGCATTCGCCAAATCGAGGCCAAGGCCTTGCGCAAGCTCAAGCACCCCAGTCGCAGCGACAAGCTGCGCAGCTTTACCGACACGCTGTAACGCCGTGGCTGAAAAAGCCTCTGCTGCGAAGGCGCCTTACATCCTGGCGGGCATCATGGGCTGGCCGGTCGCCCATTCGCGCTCGCCGCTTATCCACAGCCACTGGATCGCGCAGTACGGTCTGCGCGGGGCCTATGTGCAGTTGCCGGTACAAAACAAGGACCTGGAGTCTGCCTTGCGCAGCCTACCCAAGCTGGGGTTCGCCGGTTGTAACCTCACCATTCCACACAAGGTGGCCGCTCTGACGCTGGTTGACCGGGTCGAGCCGTTGGCGCAGCGCATCGGGGCGATTAACACGGTGGTGGTGGAAAAAGATGGCAGCCTGACAGGGACAAACACCGACGCCTACGGCTATCTTCACAGCCTGCGCGAGGCGCAAGCCTCCTGGCGCGCCGACGCCGGGCCGGCGTTGGTGGTGGGCGCCGGTGGCGCAGCGCGTGCCGTCGTGGCCGCCCTGCTGGATGCTGGCACGCCTGAGGTGCGGATTTGCAATCGGAGCGCTGACAAGGCGCAGGCCATCGCCCACGACTTCGGGGCAGCGGTCCTGCCCGTCCCCTGGCAAGCGCGTACGCAAGCGCTTTCTGATATTGCCTTGTTGGTGAACACCACAAACCAAGGCATGTACGGCGAGCCCGCCCTGGACCTTCCGCTGGCTGCCCTTTCGGCGCAGGCGCTGGTGTCCGACATTGTTTATGTGCCACGGCTCACACCGCTGCTGGCCGCAGCGGTAGCGCGCGGCAACCCTGTGGCCTATGGACTGGGCATGCTGATTCACCAAGCGCGCCCGGCGTTTGAAGCGTGGTTTGGGGTCTTGCCCGAGGCTACACCAGCGCTGCTGCGCGACGTGCAAGCCACTCTGTGAATCGCGCCCTCTCCCTAGTTCCATGAGTCTTGTGTCGCCCAATACCAGTCCCGTCGTGGGGCAATTGCTGAGCCTGCTGGAGGCGCGTTACGCCATGCGGGTGCTGTGGGCGCTGCGCGATGGTCAGCCACAAACTTTTCGTCTGCTGCAAGGGTCGGTAGGCGGCATTACCCCCAACACCTTGAACACGCGCATCAAGGAATTGCGTACCGCGGGCTTGCTAACCCACGTCGGCGACGGCTACACCGTAACCCATCTGGGCACCGATTTGCTCCGACGCTTGGGCGATCTGCAAACTTTTGCCGTCCAATGGGCTAGCAGCGTGGCGACAGCGCCTTGACGTTCATTTATTCACCTCTCACCTTCTTGATTAGCCCTTAAAGGAATTTCCATGCAAACATCCAACTCCGGCCTGCAATACCTCGATACCGTCGTCGGCGAAGGCGAGGCCGCCATCGTCGGCAAGAACGTCACCGTGCACTACACCGGTTGGCTTTACAACGACGGCGAGCAAGGCGCCAAATTCGACTCCAGCAAAGACCGCAATGACCCCTTTGTGTTTCGCTTGGGTGCGGGCCAGGTCATCCAGGGCTGGGACGAAGGCGTGGCCGGAATGAAGGTGGGCGGCAGCCGCACCCTGATCATCCCGGCCTCGTTGGGTTACGGCGCACGCGGTGCAGGCGGCGTGATTCCACCCAACGCCACCCTGAAATTTGACGTCGAACTGCTCGGCACCTGAGCCCGCCCATGCGCCACTGGTGGACGCGCACCCTTGAAAAGGCGCGCGCGCGACCCAAATACCAGTCAGACTTTTTACGTCACCTTTCTCCTAAGTTCGCTTTTTTCCGAAATTCCATGTCCGATAACGCATCTCCCCAGCCCTCCGGTTCTGCTGACCAACCCGAAGGCGCCACCCCGGCGCCACTGACTGAAGCCGAGCAATTGGCCCAGGCACAGACGGAACTCGCCCTGTTGCAGGCCAAGTCGGCCGACCTGGCAGACCAATTCCTGCGCGCCAAGGCGGACGCCGAGAACGCCCGCCGCCGGGCGGAGGAAGAAGTTTCCAAAGCCCGCAAATTTGCGCTTGAAAGTTTTGCCGAGAGCCTGCTGCCCGTGGCCGACAGCCTGGAGGCCGGATTGGCCATCAAGGACGCCACGGTGGAGCAGATCAATGAGGGTGCCCAGGCCACGCTGCGCCAACTGGTAGCGGCCCTGGAGCGCAACAAGGTGCTGGCGATCAACCCTGCCGCAGGCACTAAATTTGACCCCCACCACCACCAAGCGATCAGCGTGGTGCCTTCCGACCTCGACGCCAACACCGTGGTCAATGTGCTGCAAAAGGGCTATCTCATTGCTGAGCGCGTGCTGCGCCCGGCATTGGTCACAGTTTCCGCGCCGAAATAAACCTTTTGACGGGGCGGGGTACTTGAAATAGTCCCCAGGCGTCCCTAATTACGCCGTATCCAAATTTTTTGAATCAGCAGGAGTTCCACCATGGGAAGAATTATCGGTATTGACTTGGGCACCACCAACAGCTGCGTGGCGGTGATGGAGGGCAATACGCCTAAGGTGATCGAAAACGCCGAAGGCGCACGCACCACGCCCTCGATCATTGCCTACCAGGAGGACGGCGAAGTACTGGTCGGCGCGTCGGCCAAGCGCCAGTCCGTCACCAACCCCAAGAACACGCTCTATGCGGTCAAACGCCTGATTGGACGCAAGTTCACCGAAAAAGAAGTGCAGAAGGACATCGACCTGATGCCCTACAAGATTGCCGCGGCTGACAACGGCGACGCCTGGGTTGAAGTGCGCGGTAACCGCCTCGCGCCTCAGCAGGTCAGCGCCGACATTTTGCGCAAGATGAAAAAGACCGCCGAAGACTACCTCGGCGAAGAAGTGACTGAGGCGGTGATTACCGTGCCCGCCTACTTCAACGACGCGCAACGCCAAGCCACCAAAGATGCGGGCCGGATTGCAGGCCTGGACGTCAAGCGCATCATCAACGAGCCCACGGCCGCGGCCTTGGCCTTTGGCCTGGACAAGAACGAAAAAGGCGACCGCAAGATTGCGGTGTATGACTTGGGCGGCGGCACCTTTGACGTGTCCATCATCGAGATTGCCGATGTCGATGGCGAAAAACAATTCGAAGTCCTGTCCACCAATGGTGACACCTTCCTGGGCGGCGAAGACTTTGACCAACGCGTGATTGACTTCATCATCACCGAGTTCAAGAAAGAGTCGGGCGTTGATTTGGCGAAAGACGTGTTGGCTCTGCAGCGCCTGAAAGAAGCCGCCGAGAAAGCCAAAATCGAACTCTCCAGCAGCTCACAGACGGACATTAACCTGCCCTACGTGACCGCCGACGCGACCGGCCCGAAGCACCTGAATATCAAGCTCACACGCGCCAAACTGGAAAGTCTGGTCGAAGAGTTGATCGAGCGCACCATCGCCCCGTGCCGCACGGCGATCAAAGATGCCGGCGTGAATGTGGCAGACATCCATGACGTGATTTTGGTCGGCGGCATGACCCGCATGCCCAAGGTTCAGGAAAAGGTCAAGGAGCTGTTCGGCAAAGAGCCTCGCAAAGACGTGAACCCCGACGAGGCGGTGGCCGTAGGCGCCGCTATTCAGGGTCAGGTCTTGTCGGGCGACCGCAAGGACGTGTTGTTGCTCGACGTTACCCCCTTGTCGTTGGGTATCGAGACCTTGGGTGGCGTGATGACCAAGATGATCACCAAGAACACGACCATCCCGACCAAATTCGCACAAACCTTCTCCACCGCCGACGACAACCAACCCGCGGTGACCATCAAGGTGTACCAAGGCGAGCGCGAAATGGCGGCAGCCAACAAATCGCTCGGCGAATTCAACTTGGAAGGCATTGCACCCGCCGCACGCGGTACGCCACAAATTGAAGTGTCGTTTGACATTGACGCCAACGGCATCCTGCACGTCGGCGCCAAAGACAAGGGCACCGGCAAGGAAAACAAGATCACCATCAAGGCCAATTCGGGTCTGACCGAGGCTGAGATCCAGCAAATGGTGAAGGATGCCGAACTCAATGCGGCGGACGACAAGAAAAAGCTTGAACTGATCCAGACCAAGAACGAGGCCGACGCCAATATTCACAGCGTCAAAAAGAGCCTGACCGAATACGGCGATAAGTTGGACGCGGGCGAGAAGGAAAAGATCGAAGCGGCCATCAAGGACCTTGAAGCCGTGATCAAGAGTGACGACAAAGACGGCATCGCTGCCAAGAGCGCCGCACTGATGACTGCAAGCCAAAAGCTGGGCGAGAAAGTCTACGCCGACATGCAAGCCAAAGAGGCCGCTCAAGGCGCAGCCGCTGCCGGCCCGGCCGAAGGCGCGCAAGCGGCCGACGACAACGTAGTCGACGCGGAAGTCAAGGAAGTTAAAAAGGGCTAAGGCCCAGGCAGCGTGGGCTGCTTGAAAACCTGCCGCGCTGAACGCCATTCGGAGTTCAGCGCGGCTTTTCTGTTGCTACGGAGCACCTATTCGCCATGGCCAAAAGAGATTTTTACGAGATTCTGGGTGTCCCCAAGAACGCGTCCGACGAGGAAATTAAAAAGTCCTACCGCAAACTGGCAATGAAGTTTCACCCGGACCGCAACCAAGGTGAGGCGGCCAAAGAAGCCGAGGTCAAGTTCAAGGAGGCCAAAGAGGCCTACGAGATGCTCTCGGACCCGCAAAAGCGGGCCGCCTACGACCAACACGGTCATGCCGGAGTAGACCCGAACATGCGCGGCGGCCCCGGCGGCGGCGAAGGCTTTGGTGGTTTTGCCGAGGCTTTTGGTGACATTTTTGGCGACATGTTTGGCCAGCAGCGCGGACGCGCAGGCGGTGGACGCCAGGTGTTTCGTGGTGGTGACCTGAGCTACGCCATGGACCTGACTCTGGAGGAAGCGGCCAACGGCAAAGACGCTCAAATTCGCATACCGACCCAGGAAAACTGCGAAGTCTGCGCGGGTTCGGGCGCCAAGCCTGGCAGCCAGATCAAATCCTGTGGCACCTGTGGCGGTGCGGGTGTAGTGCAAATGCGCCAAGGTTTTTTCAGTGTGCAGCAGAACTGCCCCACCTGCCGTGGCGTCGGCAAGATCATCCCCGACCCGTGCACCGCCTGCTCAGGCCAAGGCAAGATCAAGCGGCAAAAAACACTGGAAGTCAAAATTCCAGCCGGTATCGATGCGGGTATGCGCATCCGCAGTGCAGGCAACGGCGAGGCCGGAACCAACGGCGGCCCGGCCGGCGACCTGTACATAGAAATCCGGATCAAAAAACACGATATTTTCGAGCGGGATGGTGACGATCTCCATTGCTCGGTGCCGGTCAGCATGATCACGGCAGCGCTGGGCGGAGAAATTGATGTCCCCACGCTACAGGGCAAGGCGGCGATTGATTTGCCCGAGGGCACCCAAACCGGCAAGCAATTTCGACTGCGCGGCAAGGGGATCAAAGGGGTTCGTTCGAGCTACCCCGGTGATCTGTATTGCCACGTTACCGTGGAGACGCCGGTCAAGCTCAACGACGGCCAACGCAAGCTGCTGCGCGAACTTGAAGAGTCCTTCAAAAAAGGCGGCAGCAAGCACTCGCCTTCGGGTGACAGCTGGAAAGACAAACTCAAAGGCTTTTTTAGCTGAGCCGGGCCCCACATCGGCCCCATCAGCGGTACTCTGAGGCGCTTACCCATGTCTGACCCGCGCTACCTGACCGCCGCCTTTTACCTTTTTGTGGACCTGCCCGATTACGCAGAGCGTCGGGCGCCGCTGCTCGACCTGTGTCTGCAACGCAACGTAAAAGGCCTGATCTTGCTGGCGCGCGAGGGCATCAACAGCACCATTGCAGGCGCACCCGAAGACGTGCATGCCGTGCTGGCCTATCTTCGCGGCGACCCGGCCTTTGCCTGCCTGGTCCACAAAGAGTCCTGGTCGACCACGGCGCCCTTTCACCGCATGAAGGTAAGGCTGAAAAAAGAGATCGTGACCCTGGGGGTGCCGGGTATCAGCCCGACCACCGGTGCAGGCACGTATGTCCGGCCGCAAGACTGGAATGCCCTGATCAGCGATCCGGACGTGGTCGTCGTGGACACGCGCAACGACTACGAGGTCGAGATCGGCACCTTTGCCGGCGCGCTGGACCCAAAAATCAAAACGTTCTCAGAGTTGCCGGACTGGGCCGCCAAGGCGCCAGCCCTGCAAGCACGCCAGGGCGAGCGGCCCAAGGTCGCCATGTTTTGTACCGGCGGCATCCGCTGCGAAAAATCCACCGCGTTGCTGCGCGCCCAAGGATTCGACGAGGTATTTCATCTGGAGGGCGGCATCCTGAAGTACCTGGAAACCGTGCCCCAAGCGCAGAGCCTTTGGCAGGGCGAATGCTTCGTCTTTGACGAGCGCGTCTCGGTCGGCCATGGGCTGCAACCCGGCGCCCACCAACTCTGCCGCTGCTGCCGCAACCCCTTGCCCGAAGGAGCGCTGGAGTCGCCCGAATTTGAACTCGGCGTAAGCTGCCCGCGCTGCTTTGCCACCAGCACCCCCTCGCAAAAAGACAGCGCAAGGGAGCGCCAGCGCCAGTGGGAGCTGGCCAAAGCGCGTGCGCAGACGCATATTGGGCGGGTGGATTAAAAGAAAGCCATCGTCCGGACTTCGATGCTTTCGCGCTTGGCGGCGCCCGCAGGAGTCGTCGGATCCTCAAACGCCGAGTGGCCCATAAAACGGCAACGACCATCGGTGCTCGAGTCGTAGGTCTTCAAGAGCAAGGCGTGGTGCGACTCCATCAGCGGGAAGTACAACCAACGGTGTTCAGGGTTGTGCCGCATCACATAGATCTCACCGGTGCGGTCGCTGTACTTCAGGTCCATCCGCAGCAAATCTTCCGGGCCATGGGTCTGCGCATCAATCATCGCGAGAGGGAGTTCCTCCACCCGGCTGTACAACGGTTTCCAGACGTTATAGAAAGCGACCCGGTTTTGAAGCAGGGGTTCCGCCGCCTCTTTCATCACGTCCCTGACCCGTTGCGGTCCGCTAATCACGGTGTAGTCGCTGTGAACCAACATGACCGCGGGGCGTTGGACTTCGGTCTGCACATTGAGGTCAGCAGCCATTCTTTTACGAATGGTGTGGTCAAAAACGACCACCTGCTTGGCGCCGGTATGGCGCTTTACATAGCTGATGACCTGCTGATAAAACACCTCTTTGACCAGCTCATCGTTATCGAATTGCAGGAAATCGGCACCGAATTCGTGCAACTCAAAGCCCTCTTTGTCCACCGAGAGCCGATCCACTTCGCTCCAACCATCATGGATGGCCACATCGTGGGTATCGGTTCCCGGTGGATTGAGCTGGAGATCCACCGAGGGGGTTGGTTCATAAAAGTAGTAGTCGATCGGTCGACCGTTGTCGACCGAATAATTCATACTGGCTTTCACTGCGGCGGAAACGGTCATGCACTTGCTTTCTTGGTAATGAAGCCTTCGCCAACCCATGTATTTTCCCAACAGGGTAGCTTCTCAATATCTTCAAACATCCAGCGGCGAATGTTGGCGTAGCCGGACAAGGGCAGTTGTTGCCATCCATGCAAATGCATCGGCGCTGCAATGGCAATGTCAGCAATCGTGGGCTCGGCGGTTCCAGCGATCCACTTGTTGGATTGAAGGCGCTTGTCCAAAATACCGGCGAGTTTGTGGAATGTGGCCATTTGCGCATCCAGGACGGCCTGGTCCGGGGCACCGCCGAGCAATGGTTTGACACAGTTTTCAACCAAAAACAAATAGCTGCTCGGGAACCAGCTTGACGACTCCCAAAGCAACCAGCGGTTGATGTCGGCGCGGGTTTTGAGGTCGTGGGGGTAGTGAGCACTTGCATTAAATTTGTCGGCCGCGTATTGAAGAATCGCGTTCGATTCCCACAGCACAAAATCACCGTCCTTCAGCGCCGGCAGTGACGACATGGGGTTCAACGCCACATAGTCGTCTGATTTCTGTTCGGCTTTGAAATAGTCCACATGAACCAATTCGTAGGGCGCGCCCATCAGTTGCAGTCCGGCCAGAACTTTTCGGCAGTTGACGGTAATGGGGTCAGCATAGATTTGCATGGTTGTCTCCTGTTTATTCGTCTTTGATTACGATCAACGATTGATCGCAAAACGATTCTGAAACCCGCTCATCGTTTCTGCAATATACTTAATTGAGAACAAATTGTTCACTTTCTAGAAACAGTAGTCCTTCCCAATGATCAGTGCCGACATGCTGCTGGCCTTTGTCAAGGTGGCGGAGAACCTAAGCGTTAGCAGAACGGCCATTGCGCTTGCCGTGGGGAAAAGCGTCGTTAGCAAAAGAATTGCGCAGCTTGAGTCCCATTTGGGCGCCACTCTTTTCAGCCGAAGTACCCGCCAAGTCGCCCTCACTGCGGCTGGAGAGGCCTACCTCGAGCACGCCAGAAAGGCTTTATTGGCCATGAGCGCCGGCGAAGAGGTGCTTACCTCCTTGCGCTCCGATCTCAATGGCCGAATTCGGGTCACGGCGCCCGTCTCTTGGGGGCAACGCATCTTGAGTAAAAAAATCCCTGAATTCTTGAAAATCCACCCGGGCATTGAGCTGGAACTGATTTTGTCGGACCGGATGATGGATCTCGCCCATGAACGTTTTGATATCGCCTTCAGGTGGAGCACCTCGCAGGACCACAAAGATTTGTACATCAAACCGATAGCACGGATCGAATGGCTGATGGTGTGCGCACCGCAGTACATCGCGCTCCATAGTGAACCGGCCCGCCCTGAGGAATTGGAGAAACATTCCTGTCTGTTTTATTGGAGAGACACGTCCGACGACTGGTGGACCTTGGCCAGTGGCGATGACGTCAAGCGGGTCAAAGTCAACAGCCGCTACCACGTAGACAACCCGGAGGCAGTGTTAGAGGCCTGCGTGCAGGGCTTAGGCGTAGGGCTGCTGCCAGAATATCTCTGTAAAGACGCGATCGTTGATGGCTCGCTGGTCAAGGTGTTACCTGCCTGGACGCCACGAACCAGGTTTGGTAACCAAATCACAGCGGTCACGCCTCCAGACCGAATGAGGGTGTACCGGAACAAGGTTTTCATTGAGTTCGTGCAGTTCTAGCGGACACCCGGCGGAGTGGCAGACCCTCCCACCTCTGCACCCCAACTGCAAAGCTTCGCCCTGCCGCTTCCGGGCCTGCCTCACGGTTTAGCCTAGGTGTAGGTAGACTCCGCCACCAACCGATGACCAAGAGCCAAGGTGACCACTTGCGATCAAAACAGATAACCCTTTTTGCACTGGCCTTGCTCGCCAACAGCGCACAGGCCGGCTGGGTCAAGATGGGCGAGACCGATGAGGGCACCTTCTACATTGACCCGGTGACCGTACAACGCGATGGACAGGTGCGGCAGGTGTGGGAATTGATTGATTTGAAGCAGCGGGATGAAGGCGGCGAGATGTCGCGCCGCCTCAGGGTCCAATACGACTGTACGTTGGGACGGACCCAGGTGCTGTCGATCAGCACCCATTGGGAGCCCATGGCGGCGGGTGGAACCCTACTTTCGGTGGTTCGAGCGGGTTTATGGAAAGAAGTACCCCGCGGGACTGCCTATGAGACGGGCTTCAATCAGGTCTGTGGTGAATAGGCGTACCGCGTCGCCTCGTAGCGCGCACTTCGGCCGGAACCCGTATTGACCATCCGATGACAAACCTCGAATTACCTTCGTCTGCGGCGCTGCCCGTCCTGTACTCGTTTAGGCGCTGCCCGTACGCTATGCGCGCGCGTCTGGCCTTGCTGGCCGCTAGGCAAGCCGTAGAGCACCGCGAAATTGTGCTCAAAAACAAGCCTCCAGAGATGTTGCGGGTCTCCCCCAAGGGCACCGTGCCCGTCTTGGTGCTGAACAACGGCATCGTGCTGGAGCAAAGCCTGGACATCATGGCCTGGGCGTTGGAGCGACTAGACCCAGAAGCCTGGCTGCCTGCAGATGAGGCGACCCGCCATGCGGTCTGGGCACTGATTGCGCAAAACGATGGGGCGTTCAAACAGCACCTGGACCGTTATAAATACCCGCACCGATATGGTCTGGCGGATGGCACCGCCCATCGGGATATAGCGCGGGGATTTTTGGAGCATTTGCAGAACCGGTTGGCGGGACACGGTTTCTTGGGCGGGGCGCATTTTGGCCTGGCCGATGCCGCCATTGCGCCGTTTGTGCGCCAGTTTGCGCACACCGACCCGGGCTGGTTCGCGGCGCAGCCCTGGATCCAACTGACGCAGTGGTTGGCGGACTTTGAGGCGTCAGCCGCGTTTGCGCAGGTGATGGAAAAACACCCGGTCTGGCCGGGCGTTGCGGGAGACTGGGCGCCGGGGGCGCCTTAAACCACGCTCAGGCGATACGCGCCTTGGCAGCCGCGTACTGCCGCTTGAGCTGGGCCACATAGTCGGCCGTCGATTGCACTTGGTGGACGGCGCCAATCCCTTGGCCGCAGCCCCAGATGTCTTTCCAGGCTTTGGTCTTGTCGCCGCTGAAGTTCATCTTGCTGGGGTCACTCTCAGGCAAATTGGCAGGGTCCATACCCGCATTGCGGATGCTGGGCGCCAGGTAGTTGCCGTGGACGCCGGTAAACAGGTTGCTGTAGACGATGTCGTCCGAGTCGCTGTCCACAATGCTTTGTTTGTAGGCTTCGGCGGCGCGCGCCTCGTCGGTGGCAATAAATGCCGAGCCGATGTAGGCAAAGTCTGCGCCCATGGCCTGGGCTGCCAGCACGGCGTCGCCGGTGGCAATCGAGCCACTCAAAGCCAAGGGGCCGTCAAACCACTGGCGGATTTCCTGGATCAGGGCAAACGGGCTTTTCAGACCGGCGTGGCCACCCGCGCCAGCGGCCACGGCGATCAAGCCGTCCGCGCCTTTTTCAATCGCTTTGTGGGCGTGCTTGTTGTTGATGACGTCGTGCAGCACCACGCCGCCGTAGGAGTGGGCGGCGGCGTTGATGTCCTCGCGCGCGCCCAGGCTGGTGATGATGATGGGCACCTTGTACTTGACGCACATGGCCATGTCGTGCTCGAGGCGGTCATTGCTCTTGTGCACGATCTGGTTGATGGCAAAGGGCGCCGCGGGCTTGTCAGGATGCGCCAGGTTGTAGGCGGCGAGCGTCTCGGTAATTTCGATCAGCCACTCTTCCAGCTGCTCGGCCGGACGGGCGTTCAAGGCAGGCATCGAGCCCACGACGCCGGCAATGCACTGCGCGATCACCAGTTTGGGTGTGCTGATGATGAACAGCGGCGAGCCGATCACCGGGAAAGGGAGGTTCGCCAGGGCGGCAGGAAGTTTGGACATAGCGAGCTTAGGAAAAAAGGCAAATGCGGAAAATTAAAACGCGTCCAGTGCCAGCGCCGTGACGCTGTCGGCACCTTCGACAATGCTGTCGCGAAGGCCTTGCGCCTTGGTCAAGATGTGGTCGGCATAAAAACGCGCGGTCACCACTTTGGCCTGCATAAAGGCAGCGTCCTTGCCCTCCGCCAGCGCCTGTTGGGCCGCCAACAGGGCGCGCCCCATTTGCCAACCGGCCATGACATTGCCCGCCAGCATGAGGTAGGGCACGCTTCCCGAAAAAACGGCGTTGGGACTGGCCTTGGTGTTACCGGCCACAAAGTCGATCACGTCGACCAGCGCCGCGCGCGCCGCGTCCAGACGCTGCGCCATGGCCAGGGCATGAGGCGTCCCACTGGCACGCAGCTCGGCCACCGTGACGGAAATCTGGGCCGTAATCGCCTTGGCCGCCTGGCCGCCGTCACGCGAGGTTTTGCGCCCCACCAGGTCGTTGGCCTGGATGGCGGTCGTGCCTTCGTAAATCGTCAGAATCTTGGCGTCTCGGTAATACTGGGCGACACCGGTTTCTTCAATAAAGCCCATGCCGCCGTGCACTTGCACAGCCAAGGAGGTGACCTCCAGGCTCATCTCGGTGCTGAATCCTTTGACCAGCGGCACCATGAACTCGTAGAAGGTTTGGTGTTCTTTGCGGGCCTGCGCATCGGGGTGGTGGTGTGCCACGTCAAACGCCGAGGCCGCCACGCTGGCCAGCGCACGACAGCCCTGCACATAGGCGCGCATGGTCATGAGCATGCGGCGCACGTCGGGATGGTGAATGATGGGGGCGCTGGTGTTCATCGAACCATCGACCGGTCGGCTTTGAACGCGCTCCCGGGCAAAGCTGGCGGCTTTTTGGTAGGCGCGTTCGGCAATCGCAATGCCCTGCACGCCCACGCCATAGCGCGCGGCATTCATCATGATGAACATGTATTCCAAGCCACGGTTTTCCTGGCCCACCAGAAAACCCACTGCGCCGCCGTGATCGCCGTACTGCAAGACCGCGGTTGCGCTGGCCTTGATGCCCATCTTGTGTTCAATGCTGACGCAATGCACATCATTGCGCGCGCCCAAAGAACCGTCGGCCTGAACCAGGAACTTGGGCACGACAAAAAGGCTGATGCCCTTGACACCCTCAGGCGCACCCTGCACCCGGGCCAGCACCAGATGGACGATGTTGTCGGCCATATCGTGTTCACCCCAGGTGATATAGATCTTGGTGCCAAACACCTTGTAAGTGCCGTCGGGTTGGGGCTCGGCGCGGGTGCGAACCATCGCCAGGTCGCTCCCCGCTTGGGGTTCGGTCAGGTTCATGGTACCGGTCCACTCGCCGCTCACCAGTTTTTCAAGGTAGGTGGCCTTGAGCTCGTCGGAGCCTGCCGTCAACAGCGCTTCAATCGCACCATCACTGAGCAAGGGGCACAGCGCAAAGCTCATGTTGGCTGAGTTTTGCATCTCGCCGCACACCGAACCGATCGTCTTAGGCAGGCCTTGGCCACCAAAAGCTGCGGGGTGTTGCAGGCCTTGCCAGCCGCCCTCAGTAAACAACTTATAAGCCTCTTTGAAACCTGGGGTCGCCGTCACCACGCCATCTTTCCAGCTGGTGGGGTGAATATCGCCCTCCCAGTTCAGGGGAGCAAGCACGCCCTCGTTGAACTTGGCGGCCTCTTCCAACACCGCCTGCGCGGTATCGAGGTCGGCGTCCTCAAAACCCGGCAGTTGGGCAATCTGGTCGATGCGGGCCAGATGCTCCATATTGAACAGCATGTCTTGGACGGGGGCGATGTAGCTCATGGGGGGCTTCCAGTAGAAAACGAAATAGCGAGGCGCGTGAAACGAAAAACGCAGAGTTCAGGCAAAAAAAAGGCACCGCGTGGGGTGCCTTTTTTGCCCTGGATTAAAGGGCGGCTACAAGGTCGGGAACGGCCACAAACAAATCGGCCTCCAGACCGTAATCGGCCACACTGAAGATCGGAGCCTCGGCATCCTTGTTGATGGCGACAATGACTTTGCTGTCTTTCATACCCGCCAAGTGCTGAATGGCGCCGCTGATACCGCAGGCCACATACAACTGGGGCGCGACGATCTTGCCGGTCTGTCCGACCTGCCAGTCGTTGGGCGCGTAGCCGGCGTCCACCGCAGCGCGGCTCGCACCCATGGCGGCGCCCAGCTTGTCGGCCAAGGGGGTCATGATCTCCATGAACTTCTCGTTCGAGCCCAAGGCGCGTCCACCGGAGACGATGATCTTGGCGGCCGTCAACTCGGGGCGGTCGTTGCGCGCGATTTCCGAACCCAGGAAGTGCACATCGGCGCTGGCGCCCGCTGCTGCCGGTGTGTCCACGCTGGCGCTGCCGCCGGTGCTGGCGGCGGCGTCAAAGCCCGTGGTGCGCACGGTGATGACCTTGATGGTATCGGTGCTTTGCACGGTGGCGATCGCGTTGCCCGCATAGATGGGGCGCTCAAAGGTGTCGGGGCTGTCAACCTTGGTGATATCAGAGACCTGGGCCACATCGAGCTTGGCCGCCACTCGGGGCGCAATGTTCTTGCCAAAGGCGGTCGCGGGGAACAGCACGTGGCTGTAGGCGCCGGCCATAGCCACCACCTGCGCGCCCACGTTTTCGGCCAACCCATGCGCAAAACCTTCACCTTCGACGTGGATAACTTTGGCCACGCCGGCAATCTGGGCCGCCGCGGCGGCGGCGGCGCCCGCGTTGTGCCCGGCGACCAGCACGTGTACGTCACCGCCGCATTGGGCGGCGGCGGTGATGGTGTTCAGGGTCGAAGGCTTGATGCTGCTGTTGTCATGTTCAGCAATGACGAGAGAACTCATGGATATGTCCTTTAAATCAATAGGAGGTACGGCAATGTCTTGCGGTACTTAGATGACTTTGGCTTCGTTGCGCAGTTTTTCCACCAAGGCCGCTACGTCAGCCACCTTGATACCCGCGCTGCGGGCAGCGGGCTCGACCACCTTGAGGGTCTTGATCCGCGGTGTGATGTCGACGCCCAGGTCGGCGGGAGACACCGTGTCGAGCTGCTTTTTCTTGGCCTTCATGATGTTGGGCAAGGTCACATAGCGCGGCTCGTTCAAGCGCAGATCGGTGGTGATGATGGCCGGCAGGCTCAGGCTCAGGGTTTCAGAGCCGCCATCGACCTCGCGGGTGACTTGCGCCTTGCCATCGGCCACCTCAACCTTGCTGGCAAACGTGGCTTGGGGGCGGTCGCTCAAGGCGGCCAGCATCTGGCCGGTCTGGTTGCAGTCGTCGTCGATGGCCTGTTTGCCCAAAATCACCAGGCCCGGTTGCTCTTTGTCCATCAAGGCCTTGAGCAGCTTGGCCACGGCCAGGGGCTGGAGTTCTTCGTTGGTTTCGATCAGGATGGCGCGGTCCGCACCAATCGCCATCGCGGTGCGCAGCGTCTCGGAACACTGGCTGACGCCGCAGGACACGGCGATCACCTCGGTGGCAGCACCCTTCTCGCGCAGGCGAACGGCCTCTTCAATGGCGATTTCGTCAAATGGGTTCATGCTCATTTTGACGTTTGCAATGTCGACGCCGCTGCCGTCTGACTTGACGCGCACCTTGACGTTGTAATCAACCACGCGTTTGACCGGTACCAAAACTTTCATGTCTACCACTCCAGAGGATAAAAAAAAGGCATTTCAGCGCCGCAGGGACCTTACGTGCACGTCAACTAACGATTCTATGCGCCCGGTAGCGTCTCCCAGCTTACAGAGACCGAAAGACAGAAAAGAACGACCGTGCTTTTCTGTATTTTAGCGGCCCAATCCGCGGGACATTGACGGCCCGGCGACCGCCCGTGTAGCGCGGGCGACAGGCGCTTGTGGCGAGCTATCGCATGGCGCTTTTGAACTGCAATACGCCGTCGTTCAAAGGTCGAAAACGCAAGTCCAGGAGATCGCGCAGATAGTTTTGGTTCAGACGCCAGGGCGTCCGGCTGCCCTGCACTGGAAACTGGTCCAGAGAACGCTGGATGTAACCCGAGCTGAAGTCCACCCAGGGCTGGGACTGCACGGCCCCATCGGGCGGGGCAGGCACGCAAACTTGGGTGCCACTGCGCTGCATATGGCGCAGCAGACGGCAGACAAAAGCGCCCGTCAAGTCGCTCTTGAGCGTCCAGGAGGCATTGGTGTAACCCACCACGTAGGCTAGGTTGGGCACGCCGGCCAGCATCATTCCCTTGTAGCTCAGGGTCTTGCCGATCTGCAGTGGCGTGCCATCCACACTCAGGGTCATGCCGCCAAAGCCCAACAAGTCCAGCCCGGTCGCAGTCACCACCAGGTCCGCCTTGAGCAAGGCGCCTGAGCCCAGACGAATGCCCTGGGGCTCCAACGCGGCCACCGTGTCGGTCACTACGTTGGCCTTGCCACTGCGGATGGATGCAAACAGGTCACCATTGGGAGCCAGGCAGATGCGTTGGTCCCAGGGTTTGTAACGCGGGCTAAAGTGAGTTTCGGTGTCAAAGCTCGGCGGCAACACCGCTTTGGCGGCCTCCAAAATGCGGGCCTTGGTCTGCGCAGGGTGGCGCTTGGCCAAGGCATAGAAGAACAAGCCCAGAAGCACGTTTTTCCAGCGCGTCAGCGCATAGGCCCACGCTGCGGGCAGCGACGCGCGCAAGGCATTTGCGATTGCGTCTTTGCGCGGGCGCGCAACGACATAGGTGGGCGAGCGCTGCAGCATCGTCACATGGGCTGCCTTGCGCGCCAGTGCCGGAACCAGGGTCATGGCCGTCGCGCCGCTGCCAATCACCACCACCCGCTGGTCGCGGTAGTCCAGACCGGCGGGCCAGTCTTGCGGGTGGACCATGCGCCCGGCAAACTGCTCCTGTCCTGGAAAAGTCGGTGTGTACCCGTGGGCGTAGTTGTAATAACCACTGCACACCAGCAAAAAGCGGCAGCGCATCGTCAGGGGCCCTTGGTCTGCGCCCCGCTCTACCGTCAGCAGCCAGCGCGCCTCTGCGCTCGACCACGCCGCCGCAGTGACCCGGTGGCCCCGGCGGATGTGCGGCAACAGGCCGTGTTCTTGGGCCGTTTCCTGGAGGTATTCAAGAATCGCCGGGCCGTCAGCAATGGCCTGTCCGCGGGTCCAGGGCTTGAAGGCGTAGCCCAGGGTGTGCATATCAGAGTCCGAGCGGACGCCAGGGTAGCGAAACAGATCCCAGGTTCCGCCTAAGCGCTCGCGGCCTTCCAAAATCGCGAAGCGTTGTTCTGGGCAGCGCTGGCGCAAATGGACCGCGGTGCCAATGCCCGACAAGCCGGCCCCGACGATCAGGGTGTCAAAGTCCAGCGGGTCCGAGTCTTCAGGGCTCATGCGACAAAAATCCGTGCCACGCGGCCCATGGAGCACCAATACAGGTCGCGCTCCCATCCGACGCTGGGAAATACCACGCCTTGGGTCAGCCCGCCGCTGCGGACCCGCGCGCGCTCGGTGCCGGTTTCAATGTCCAGCACCACCACTTCCTCCCCCAAGCGCCGGTAGTCGTTGACCACCAACTCGCCGCTCTGCGGGTACAACAGCAGGTGACTGGCCACACCAAAGTCGGGTTGGGTCCAGAGGGGAACCAAGGTTTGGTCCCGTTCGATACGCCACGCTTGCAAAACTTTATTGGCTGAATCGAAGCCCACCACGATGCGCCGCTGCCGATCGACCAGCGGTGGGTTGGTGATGCTGCCGCCGCGCAGGCCGCTGACATCAACGCAAGCGTGGTCTTGGGCGTCCACCAGCGAAACGCGCAGCAGGCGGTTGGGCGTTTGGCGCACCCCAGCGCCCAGCATATTGATGCGGTAGCGGTGCAGCCCGTTGTCCATAAACCAGGCAGACTGACCATCAATCACCGGGTCCCAGCCGTAGCTTTGCGTGCTGGCCCCCACGTAGTCCCAGGTCCACGCCTCGTCACGCACCAGACTGTGCGCCGCATCGCTCCAGTGGTACCGGAAAATGCTGCGTACCCCCACCACATAGAGCGTGTTACCCACGGCGCTAAGGCGTGCAATGGAAGCCTCCGGGCAGGGGATATCCGCGCAGGCCGGCCGCAGGGTGTCGGGGTCCAGCACGGTGAGTAGTGCGGGATGGTGGTCCGACAGATTCTTGGTGACGATTTGCCCGTTGTCCAGCACAACGAAGGAGTTGTAGGCCTGGTGAAGGGGAAGCGGGTAGGTGGCCTTCAGCCCACAGTCGCGGCCCAATCGGTGGGCGTGGCGGCCGTACACCACGTAAATGTCGCCATTGCGGTGAATGGCCATGCCGCCGGGCCACATGGGGCCCCCGGGCAGGCGTTTTGAGCGCTGGAGCGGTTGCAAAGTGTGCGGATCAATGCGTTCCACACAGGCGGTGGTGTCCATTCCCAGGTGCGCCCGCAGCGCAGAATGGGTGAGCAGATACACCTCGCCCGGGTCCCCCAGCACCGTCATGGTCGAAAGCAGGGTGTTGCGGGTCACCCATTTCAAACGCTCGCCGGCTTGCAACGCCAAAGCGGAACTACCGCGCGCCGCCTGCAGCCGCGCCGGGCCGCCATCTTCACACGGCCAGGGGCTAGCGAAGTACCCGAGGCTCATGCGCGACGCCGCCGCAGGCGCCACCAAATCAGCAAGGCCGCCAAGGCCAGCACCACCCCCAGCGCCTGTTGACCAAATACGGGCACCCAATACCGCCAAATGCTATTGATAAAGACCTGTTTTTGCGGGCTGTAGCCCGAGGGCATTTCAAGCACCTGGTTGGCCTTTTCATAGGCCGCGTAATCGGCTTGCATGGCAGAAAACTCCTGCGGCAACCGCGCGCTCAGGTCCAAGGTTTCGCCGGGGTCCTGGCTCAAGTCATAGAGATGCCACAGGCCATCGCCCAGCGGCGGCATATTGCGCACCAGCTTCAGCACCCCCTTGAAGAGCGCTGCGTTGCCGGACAATTCGTAGCCCAAGGGCTGATCAGGCTTGCGCACCGCACTCGCACTGCCCTGCAATAAGGGCAGCAGGCTCATGCCCGTCAGAGGCTCAACCGCGACACCCCGGTAACTCGGGCCCGGTGCCTGGACCTGGGCCAGATCCAGCAGCGTGGGCGTAATGTCCGTGACATGGGTCAGCGCATGCTCAATACGATTGGCCTGCCGCACCGGCGGACCGGCAATCAACATGGGCGTTCGAATGCCACCCTCGCCCGACCAAAACTTGTAGGTAAAGAGGGGCGAAGCAGACGCACTCGCCCACCCTGGGCCGGGGATGCCGTAGCTGCCTTTGGCGCCCAGCGTGGCGGTGTCCTGGGTGTAATGAAAGTACAGCCACGGCTGCGCTTCGTGGTAATCCGAGCCCTCAGGCCCGTTGTCCGACAAAAACACAAAGACCGTGTTGTCGTATTGGCCGGACTTTTTGAGGTGCTCCACCAAGCGGCCCACGTGCGCGTCCATGGACTCCGCCATCGCGGCGTAGACCTCCATCTGACGCTCCATGTGAAGCCGGTCCTTCTCACCGAGTGACTTCCAGTCTGCCGTGGTGGACATGGTGGTCAGGCGGGTACCCGGCGGCACCACGCCGAGTTCAATCGCACGGGCCAGACGACGTTCTCTCAACACCGTCCAGCCTTCGTGGTAGCGGCCTTTGTACTTGTCGATCAGCTCTTTTGGCGCTTGTACCGGTACGTGGTTGGCCTGGAATCCAACGTAGGCAAAAAATGGCTGCTGCTGGCGCGGATCCGTCTCCATGAAGCCGATGGTCCGGTCCACAAAATAGGCGGACGAATAAAACTCCTTCGGCATGGCGGCCGGTTTGCCATCTTCAAACCAATAGACCTGCGGCAGATGGGGCAGGTATTGCTTGGCGGGCTCCCAATTGTCCGAGCCGGTGTCGCCTTGGACGATGGATTTATCAAATCCTCGGCGGTTCGGGAGGTTGTGGGGCTCGGAGCCCACATTCCATTTCCCCGCAATGTAGGTGCGGTAGCCGCTGTCCTGCAAGAGCGACGCCACCGTCACCACATTGGACGACAGCGAGCCCTGGTAGCCCGGCTTGCCCAAGTGCTCGGTGGGCATGGCTTCGCGCAGATTGCCCACGCCGTTGCGGTGGTTGTCCACGCCCGTCAGCAGCATAGAGCGGGTGGGCGAACACGAAGCTGCCACGTGGAAGTTCGAAAACCGCAGGCCGCGCTTGGCCAGCGCATCAAGGTGGGGAGTGGCTATTTCACCTCCAAACGCCCCCAGGTCCGAGAATCCCCAGTCATCGGCCACCAGCACCACGATATTGGGGCGCCCGGCCATAGTAGGCGTTGAAGTAGACGCTTGGGGCGCACTGAAAGCTGTTCCGACCCCCGCAAAGGCCAGTGTGAAACTCAAAGTGCACGCCAATGTCTTCATATGAAAGCCTTCATCAACAGGGGCCCCAGGTCAATTTGCGGAATGAAATTCCATACACTCGTGTATTTTCAACGCAATTTAGCACGGGCAGGAAGAGCGGCATGGGGCGGCTATCGTTTGCGCGACAATCTTTACACCCTAGCCCAGTCCGATCCAAATGGTACCTTCCCCAACCCTGCCCCCCGCGCCACCTGCGCGCGCTGTTGCAGCGCGCCTGAACCGTGACGACTGGTTGGACGCTGCCTTTGCCGCCGCGGTGGAGCACGGCTTTGATGGCGTGCGGGTGCTGGTGCTGGCCGACACGCTGGGGGTCACGCGTGGTAGCTTTTACTGGCACTTCAAAGACCACGCCGATTTGATTGCGGCGCTGCTGGGACGCTGGCGAGCCGCAGAACAGGCCAGCAACCAAACCCTGCAAGAACCCCGCAGCGAGGACCCGGTCAAGGACTTGGAACTGTTGCTCGATGCGGCCCTGGCACATGGCGGCGCTGACCTAAGCAATATGCGCTTTGAACTGGCCTTGCGTGGCCTGGGTCGCCGCGATACGGCGGTGGCCGCCATGCTGCTGGAAGTGGACCAAGCGCGCATGGCGCTGTTCGCGGGCAAGTTTGCACGGATCACCCCTGACACCAAAACGGCGATGGACCTCGCAGCGCTTTTTTACCTGACGATTGTGGGCAGCTTCCAAGCCCTGAGTCGGCCCCAAGCGGCGAACCCGACCAAGCAATACCTGACCGAGATCATCGGTCGCTACTTGGTGAAGTCGCAGGTCAAATAGGCCCTGGCGCCACCAAGGCGGTCCGAAACCCCAAATGGCTGACGGCCAGGTCGTCGTCTTGCGCCTGGCGCGCGCCCGCGCGGTAGCGCATACAGTAATTGGGTGCACACAAAAATGATCCGCCCTTGATCACATGCTGGCCGACGGCGCTACCGGCGGGACGCACGCTGCCCGGGGCAGGATCGGACGACTCATCGGTCGCCAGCACACGATGGCTGGGCGTGTAGGTGTCGCGCGTGAGTTCCCACGCGTTCCCAACCATGTCAAACAAGCCAAGCGAATTAGGCGCAAAACAACCCACCGGAGCCAAACCCACAAATCCATCGGCCGCTGAATTGGCAACTGGGAAAAGGCCTTGCCAGGTATTGGCCTGCGCCGGTTGCTCATGCGACGGGGCTGACATGTTTTCCGCTCCACGCGCTGCCCATTCCCATTGCGCCTCCGAAGGGAGCAATCTACCCTTCCAATGCGCATAGGCCTGAGCATCTTCAATGGTGACATTGACTACGGCAAAGGAGCCGCGCCCGTCAATCGTGGTGGTAGGACCACCCGGATGACGCCAATCCGCCCCCGCCACATAGCGCCACCACTGGGTCGCACTGCCTTGGCCGGACCACTGGGTCGGGCTGATGAAAACGACTGCACCGGGCAAACGCATTTCGGGCGGTAATTCTGGATGCTGCTGAGCATCCACCACGCGCTCGGCCACAGTACGGTAGCCTGTAGCCTTTACAAATTCGGCAAACTGATCATTGGTCACCTCGGTCCGGTCCAGCCAAAAACCGGCCACGGTCAGCGGGCGAATCGGCATTTCTTCGGGGTAAACGGTGTCGCCCAGCAACAGGGTTCCTCCCGGCACCCAGACCATGCCTGGGTGCGGTGCGCCAGCGGGCGGGGGCGGCAGCGCGCACACGAGGCGTTCCTGAGAGCGCAGCGACTCGCTGCGCTGAGAGGACCACGCCAACCAGGCGCAGAGCCCCAGCAGCACCGCGGCCGCCAACAGCAGCCCACGTCGCCAAAACGAGGAAAACAAAAAAGCAACCCTGGGCATGGTTTTTAGCGTACCGAGGGGCTGGACGTCAGGCTGGCATCAGCCCTCAGTTGCTCCAATAGGTGTACTCGTCGCCTGGCGCTTCGGGCTGGTCCAGGGTCTTGTCGATACTGATGGACATTTTGATGAACGAGTCCCAACGCGGAGGGGGCATATGGGCGTGGTGTGCGGCAAGTTCAGCCTTGAGTTCAGCCAGTTTGTGGGGCTCGGTCGCTGCCAGATTGCGCCGTTCAGTGGGATCGGTCGCCAGGTTGAACAGCCAGTCCTTCGCCGGCAAATCGGCTGAAATCAGCTTCCATTGGTCATGGCGCATTGCGCGGTAGGGACCATCGCGCCAGAACAAACTGCGGCCGGCCTGGGTATCGGGCTTGGCCTTCAAAAAGGGCAACAGATTCACCCCGTCAATGGGCCGATCGCTCGGCATTTTTCCACCCGCAGCCGCGACAACGGTGGGCATCATGTCGATGTTGCTGATCGGCTGGGCATAGGTGCCCGGTGCAATGTGGCCGGGCCATTTGGCGACATAGGGAACGCGCAGACCGCCCTCAAAGAAGGTGAGCTTCCATCCGCGATAAGGCTGGTTCACGTCAGGAATTCCGATGTAGCCGGGAGCCCCGTTGTCGCTGGTAAAAATTACCAGCGTGTTTTGGTCCAGCCCCTCCTCTTTTAGCGTTTGCAGCACACGTCCAACGCTACGGTCCACCGAACGCACCATCGCGGCATAAACCCGGCGCCGGTGGTCAGGGATCTGGGGCAAGGCGTCGTAATCTTCCTTGCTAGCCTGCAATGGCGTGTGTACCCCCCAGTGCGCCAGGTACAAAAAGAAGGGGCGGTTCTTGTTGCGCTGGATCGCGGTGACGGCCTGGTCGGTAAAGTAGTCGGTGAGGTATTTGTTCGGTTCGAACCACTTGCCAGCGTTGTAACTCACGCCAAAGCGCATATTGGGCCAAAGGAATTTGTCAATCGGATCGAAGTCCTGCTTGGAATTGACCACGCGGGGGTCGTTTTGCGGCAAATACAGGCCGCTTTCCATGAAGACGCTCTCGTCAAACCCCTGGTTTCCAGGACGCATTTCCGGGGTACTGCCCAAATGCCACTTACCGATGTGCATCGTGTGGTAACCGCGCTCTTTCAGGGCCTCCGCCATGGTGATCTCAGAGGGTGGCATGCCCAGATCATTGAAGTCTTTGGCTCCTTTTGCGGCGACTTTGTCGATGATCACCGGACGGGGCCGGCCGGGGTCCGAGTACAGCTCACCGGCGACGCGCGCCATAGCGCCCGGGGTCGGGGTAAATTCCACGCCAAAGCGCCAGGGGTACCGTCCAGTCAAGAGTGCGGCGCGCGAGACCGTGCAAACGGCGCTGCCCGCGTACCCTTGGTCAAAGCGCACCCCCTCTCGGGCAAGAGAGTCAATGTGGGGCGTGGGCACGCCCTCGGCCGTGTGTCCGCCGCCGTTCATGGACACGTCGTTGATGCCCAGATCGTCGGCCAAGATGACGATGATGTTGGGCGGGCGCTGGGAGACGGGCGCAAAGGCCTCCTGGGGACCGGGCATCCATGGCGTCTCTTGGTAGGGACCCCGGGGGTGTCGGATGTCGGTGTACCAACCCAACGAATACTGAAGAAGGTGAATGCGATTGGCATACGCCAGGGCGCCCAGGGCAATCAGGGCCGCAGCAGCGATTCCGAGTTTTTTATAGCGTGTCAAATTCAGTCTCCAGTGCCCAAAGCCACCTGTAACGACAGGGTTGGAGGCCGCTAAATGGCAGCTTCCATCAAATCCACAATACCCGCGGCGACCAGCACGTTACGGGCCGTCGAACGCTCATCGGCATGCAGCGAAGCATACTGCGCGCGCAGCCAACCCAAGCACTTGGCCTGGTACGGCACAACGCCTTGCTGCCAATGCCCGCCGGGCAAGGCGACACTCACCGTTTTTTCCCCACGGGCCACCATGCGGGCGTTCATAAGCATCACTGGCACGTAGCCTTGCGCCAGTTCTCCCAGCAATGCCAACAGGGTCGGCACCAGCGCTTGCGGATTTGCCCAGTCGCTTGGCTCCGGCTCCAGTCCCGAGAGGTCTTCCATCAGGCTCACCCATGCAAAAACCCGACGGGAGTGGCGCAGTGTCAGGGCCATGGAGGTCGGATCAAAATGCGCGAGTTGCGAGAGCTGACCGTAAAGCGCAAAGTCGCTTGCGCCAGGACGCCGCCCCATCAAATAGGGCTGCACCCGCAAATGGCGGTCCAGCAACTCGACCAACCGAAGGTAGCTCGCTTCGATCATTTCAGCGGTTTGCGGATTGGAGCCCACCACCGGCAGGCGCCCAATTTGGCGCGCTGAGAAGTGTGCCTTGGCAGCGTCAAGCGCCGCGTCATCCGCACTCACGCCCATGAAGTGCAGCGGAAGGATGCCGCCGGCCTTGTCGATGTCCTGCGCAAAGTTCCAACGGTAGTGAAACATGGCCTTGGTGACCCATTCGTCCGCAAAGTCTTCCAGCAAAGCATCCAAGAAGTTCAGTACCGGGTCGGACGGCAGCGCACTGCGCCCGGGGACTTCTTGCTCCAGACGGCGGATCAGCGGCGTGGAGTCGGTCACGGCAGCCAGCGTGCCTTGCGCATCCGGCCAATAAAAAGTCGGTAGCAGTTCGACCGTCGGCTTGGGTAGCTGGGCCTGGTCTGCGGCCGAGCCCACCAGGTAGCGATAGGGAATCTGGCGGTAGCGCATCAGCGCGACCATCTTGCGGGTGTACGGAGACCCCGGCGCGCCCTTGAAGGCCAGCGGCACAGGAATCACCCCAGGGTCCACAGGGCGGCGGTCAGCCAGGACAAGCCAGCGGCCACCAGCAGGCGGATGGCAATCAGACTCACCACCGGTTGAACAGGAAAAATGAGGGTCCGCTCGATGGCTGCCCACTTGTGCACGTCATCGCCGGTGTCGCCAATGGCCAGCGCAAAATCAAAAAAATCGCGCTGACTGCGGTAACGCACCATGGCCACATAGTGCCAATCAGGCACCCCTTCGCAATCTACAAAACGTCCGCTGCGTCGCGCAATAAACACAGGCAGGCAAGCGCGGCGCAGCAAGTGGGGGATGATGGCCTTGCCGTAGCGCTTGTCCGCAGCACGTGGATCGTCACCATAGTCGTAGCTCGGCGGGTATTGCGCCTTGGAGCGGTAGCGCACGCAGTTGTGCATGATGAACTCTTTGCCGTCGTCGGTGGCCATCAGCTGGGCCGCCTCGTCAATTAAGGGCTCGCCTGGCGTGCCTTGAAGGCGCTGGCGCAAGGCCTGCTGAATGTGTGCTTTTTCAGCGGCGCTCAGCGGCGAGCCATTGCCGCCGTACCACCACAAAAACACCGCGAAAAGTGCAATCGCTAGGGTGACCAGGGTGGCGTGATAGGCCATCGAAGCCCAACCCGCTCAGGCTGCAACAGGGCTGGACACCGGCGTGAAATGCCGCGTGTTCTCGCGCAACCAAACTTCAGAGCGACTCGCATCATGCTGCTGCGGGTGAAAGTCCTCGCGCAGGTAGTCGCGCCACAGCGGCAGGTTGCTGCGCAGCATGCCGTCTTTGGAAAACAACAATTTGGCGGCACTGCGCCAGGTACTGAACTTGAACAGGGCACGGTCGTGCCATAGATTGCTCACCGTTTGGCAGAACAAGTCATACAGGAAGATCACCGTCACGTAGCGAAACACCCGCACCCGCCACTGGTGGCTCCCGCCCATGGCTTGGTAAAGGTTAAACGCCGTGCTGCGGTGCTCGGACTCCTCTGCACTGTGCCAAAGCCATAGCGTCTGCAGACGCTCCTCGGCGCCCTCGAGTGCCTCCGGGTGACGCAACATCCAATCAGCAAACAGCGCGGTGAAATGCTCGGTGGCAGCGGTACCGGCAACGTGCATGCGAGGGTCCAGGTGGGCTTGCTTTTTGATGCGTGCCGTTGCCCGATTGGCAATCGTGTTGGCGAAGCCCATCTTTTCTAAATGTCCATTGAAAAGGGCATGAACTCGACGGTGCGTGGCCTCCTGACCCACAAAGCCCTGCACCTCTGCGGCGAATTGCGCGCGCTGGTCCTCGGTCAAAGTCTTGAATCCCGCGCGCACCGAATCCATAAAAAACTGCTCTCCCACCGGAAAGCTCATCGAAAGGGCATTAAAAAAGGCCGAGCGAAAAGCATCATCCCCGTTCCAGCGCGCCGTAAAGGGCGTATTCAAATCCACCAACAGTTTTCGAACCACCAGTTCACTCATTGCAATTTCCTTTGGTACCTATTGCGCGTTCGCTCCCTGCGCGACTGAATCAATACACAAGTGTACTGTCATTCCGGTGTCGGTGCAGGTCCTTCGCTCAAATGGGGGGATGGGCACTGGCGACTAGCTGAACCGTACGCGTCGACGGCGAAAAGCACACCCCATGGGCACGCAAGGCCTGCAAGATCGCAAGGTTCACTTCCGAACGCAAGTTGCCCTGCCCGTTTTGCAGATCATTGATCCAGTACACCAGGGTGAACTCCAGGCCGTCCGCCGAAAACTGCGCCAATTGCACCGAAGGTGCCGGGTCCTTCAACACCCGCGCCTGGGCCAGTGCCGCGCCTTTCATCAGGTCCATCACCAACGCAGGTTCACTGTCGAGAACCACCTGCACCTGAATGGTTTGGGCCACCACCGCATCGGCCAGGGACAGGTTTTCCACCCGGCTGCTGATCAGCACCTCATTGGGAACGATGGATTCGCGGCCCGTTTGGGCGCGCACCACGGTGTAGCGTGCATTGATCTCGGTAATCAGGCCCTCAAAATTTTCTACCCGCACATAGTCCCCAATGCGCAGGTTGCGTTCGGTCAGGATGACAAAGCCGCTGACATAGCTGGCCGCCACCTTTTGCAGTCCAAAACCAATGCCCACACCCAGGGCGCCGCCCAGTACCGACAAGGCCGTCAGGTCAATGCCGACCGCCGTCAACGCCACCATCAGTCCGACAAACAACAACAGGGCCCGCGTGGCGTTGCTCAGGGCCTTGCGCAGCGAGAGTTCGCTACCGGTGGCAGAACGCAACAAGCGCGCCTCGATGCCGGCAGACATCCACAGGGTCAAGATCAGCACCACGCTCGCGGTCAACAGTCCCTCAATGATGTTGCGCACCGACAGGTGGGAATTGCCGACCTTCCAGCTAATCTGATCGAGGGCGTTCAACAGCGCGGGCAGCAGTCCGCTGACCCATAACACCATGGCCAGCCAGGCAAGCCACGAAATGGTTTGCTCGAGCACCCGCACCCAGCGCGCTTGCGAAAAAGCAATTTGCAGCACCTTGACGCCAGTGCGGATGGCCACCAGCGCCAGCAAGACGGGCACCGCCAGGTTCAGGACCGCAATGTTGATGTGGTGGTCAAGGACCGCACGCGCGCCAAACCCGAGACACAAAAGCAGCAGCGGAAACAGCACCCCGTCGATGTCTTTTCGCCCGAACCAAATGGAGCGATCATCCCGCCCGACGGTCTGGCGCAAGGTCCGCACGCCGACCCAAGCGAGCAAGACGCACAGCGTCAGCGACGCGAGCTCCAGCGCCACCGTGGGCTGCGAAAACGCGGCCAACCAGCCCTCAAAATCATCAATGGGTTGGGGCATGGGATTGTGTAAAACGTTGCTCATAGCGCACCACTGCCCGAAAAAGACCCGCTAAACACCTGCCAGCGCCCGCACATGGGCCTCCACGCTGCGCGCCAAGGCGTCGAGCTGGTAGCCGCCCTCCAGGCACGAAACGATGCGCCCACGGGCATGCCGCTGGGCCACACCCACCAGCTGGCGGGTGATCCACGCATAGTCTGCCTCCACCAAGCCCATCTGCCCGAGCTCGTCATCGCGGTGGGCATCAAAACCGGCACTGATAAATATCATCTGGGGCGCAAATGCCTCCAGGCGCGGCAACCAATGGTCCTGCACTACGGCGCGCACCGCGTCACCCTTGGAATAGGCCGGTAGCGGCACATTGACCAGATTCGCAGCGTCCGACTGCGCACCGCCATAAGGGTAGAAAGGATGCTGGAAAAAACTCGCCATCAAGATGCGTGCATCGCCGCTGACGATGTTTTCAGTGCCGTTGCCGTGGTGCACATCAAAGTCAATAATCGCGACCCGCTCCAAGCCATGGCGCTCGAGCGCGTAACGCGCGGCAACCGCGACGTTGTTAAAGAAACAAAAACCCATGGCCTGGTCGCGGCAGGCATGGTGGCCGGGCGGACGCACGGCGCAAAACGCGTTTTCCAGTTCCCCGGCCATGACTGCGTCGGTGGCCGCCAGCGCCGCGCCGGCGGCATACAGGGCGGCGTCCCAGGTGTGGATGTTGAGGTTGGTGTCCGGGTCAATTTGGGCGTGCGTCGGTCCGCCGGCCGCGATGTCTTCGCGCAGGCCATCCGTCAAGCCGCGAAGCGCAGCGATATGCATGCGCCCGTGGGCGAGTTCAAGATCGGCCAGCGGGGCTTGTGGGGCCTGGTGCTGCTCCAACGCGTCCAACACCCCCGTGGCCAATAACCAGTCGTTGATGGCGTCCAGACGCTCAGGGCACTCCGGGTGGCCGGTTCCCATGTCGTGCTTGCGGCACGCAGGGTGGGAGAAGAAGCCGGTTTTTTGCATAAGCAAGGCGTTAGCGCGCGTAATGCGCTGGAATTCAGGTATGGTCGCTCGGGCCCTGACCCAGACCGCCAATGGGCGGCCGGTGGTGATGCGATTTAGCTTACCACGTGCCATGGGCCCTGAAAATGCGCTATGTCCCCTGCCAGGCCTATTGAAAAACTGAAAATCACTGTCGCTGGACTTCTCCCCTTGAATACCCCATTGATCCGCTGGGTCCTGCTTGCTTGCTTCGGGCTGCTCTTGGCGAGCCCGGCCGCCTCGGCAAAACCCCCTCGCGCCGAGCCTGCCAGCTACCGCAGTAACCCCGCGGCCATGGCGGCAGCCACCGCAATGGCCGAACGTCTGCACCTGCGCCCGGCCTGGGTGCGGGGGGTGATCGGCAAGGCGCAACGCCTGCCCGCCGTGGTGAAAGCGGTCACGCCGGGCCAAGCCTCCGCCGCGCGGGACTGGACGCTGTACCGAAACAGGGTGGTCGAACCCCGACACATCGCAGCCGGTGTGCGCTTTTGGCAGCTCAACGCCGACACGCTGGCTCGGGCCGAAGCCCAGACCGGCGTCTCCGCCAGCACCATCGTCGGTATCTTGGGGGTCGAAACGATTTACGGTCAGCGCATGGGGGGCTACCGCACCCTCGATGCACTCAGCACGCTGGCCTTTGACTTTCCCATCGCTCACCCCAAAGCGACCCAGCGCGCAGCCTATTTCTTGCAAGAGTTGGAAGAATTTTTGCGGCTCTGCAAAGCCCAAGGCCTCGACCCGCTCACGGTGCGTGGCAGTTACGCAGGCGCACTGGGCATGGCGCAGTTCATGCCCTCCAGCTGGCGGCAATACGCGGTGGACTTTGACGGTGACGGCCGCATTGACCTGTTTGGCAGCCGCGCCGATGCCATTGGCTCGGTCGCGCATTACCTGGCAGCGTTTCATTGGAGGCCGGGAATGCCCACGCACTACCCCGTGCAACTCGATACCCCGCGACTGGACTTACCCTCCCTGCTGCAAAACGACATTGTTCCCAGCCTGAGCCCGGCCGCACTGCTGGAAAAAGGCGTTGTGCTGGACGAGAAAGGGGCGCGTCACCCCGGTTTGCTGGCGTTGATCGAGTTGCCCAACGGCAGTGCACCGACCCAGTATGTGGCAGGAACCGACAATTTCTACACCGTCACCCGCTACAACTGGAGCAGCTTTTACGCCATGGCGGTGATCGAACTCGGCCAAGCCGTTCAAGCCGCTTACCTGCGGGAGTTGGCCGTGCGCTCCAACCTGGCCCAGCCTTAGCCCAGACACAGGTCGGTTGCGAATTCAGGTCACTGGCACCAAAAATTCGCGGCTGACGTGCACGCCCAGATCGTTCACGCGGTCCAGGAACTGCGTCAAAAACGCGTGCAGGCCGGTCGCCAAAATCTCGTCAATGCGGCCATACTGCAGCTGGGCTCGTAGTTTCCCGGCGCGTCGTAAGGTTTCGCTGTCGGAGGCGCTGGTGACCCGCTCCAGGTTGTTGAGAACCTCCGCCATAGACGCGTGCAAAGAACGCGGCATATCCGCCTTGAGAATCAACAGTTCAGCCACGCGCTCGGGACGGATCACATCGCGGTACACCTTGCGGTAGATCTCAAAGGCCGACACGCTGCGCAGAATCGCACTCCAGTGGTAGAAATCGCCCTCCTGGTCTTTGGCGGTGGCGGTGTCCATGAAATCAGTGCCGCCCCCGTGAAACTTGACGTCCACCAGGCGCGCCGTGTTATCGGCACGCTCCAGGAAGGTCCCCAGGCGCATGAAATGCAGCGACTCATCCATCAGCATGGTGCCCACCGTCACGCCGCGCGACAGATGCGAGCGAAATTTCACCCACTCGAAAAACTGCGAGGGATCGCGCTCAAAGCGGTCACTCGCGGCCATGCGCTTAACCTCCAACCAGGTTTGGTTTTGCGTTTCCCAGACCTCGGTGGTCAACGTGCCGCGCACGGCGCGGGCGTTTTCGCGCGCCGCGCTCAGGCAGGACAGGATGCTGGAGGGGTTACTCTCATCGCGCACCATAAAGTCCATCACCTCCCGCGCACGCACCGCCTTGTGGCGCTGGGTGTAGGCCGGCAATAGCTCGCTGATGCTCAGCAGGCCGCGCCAACTGCGCTCCTCGGCCGCCACACTTTGGCCCAGCAAGGCGGTCTGGTAATTCACGTCGAGCATGCGAGCGGTGTTCTCGGCGCGCTCGGTGTAACGCGACATCCAATACAAGTGATCGGCAGTACGGCTGAGCATGGTTAGTCCTCCAAAATCCAGGTGTCTTTGGTCCCACCGCCTTGGCTACTGTTGACCACCAGCGAGCCTTCTTGCAAGGCCACGCGGGTCAAACCGCCGGGCACCATCTGCACGGTTTTTCCGCTGAGAACATAAGGGCGCAGGTCGATATGACGCGGCGCAATGCCGCTTTCCACGTAGGTGGGGCAGGTCGACAGGCTCAGCGTCGGCTGGGCGATGTAGCCGCCGGGGTTGGCCAGCAAGGCCTGGCGGAAATTGTCGATCTCAGCGCTGCTGGATGCCGGCCCGACCAACATTCCGTAGCCGCCTGCGCCGTGCACTTCCTTTACCACCAGGTCCTTGAGGTGCGCCAGCGTGTAGGCCAGGTCCTCCGGTTTGCGGCACTGGAAGGTCGGCACGTTGTTCAATATGGGCTTTTCGCCCAGGTAGAACTCAATCATCTGGGGCACATACGGGTAAATGGACTTGTCGTCGGCGATTCCTGTGCCCACGGCGTTGCAGATGGTGACATTGCCTGCGCGGTAGGCGTTCAGCAAACCCGGGCAGCCGAGCGTCGAGGTCGGACGAAACACCGTGGGATCTAAAAAATCATCGTCTACCCGCCGATAAATCACATCCACCCGACGCAGTCCGCGGGTCGTGCGCATGTAGACAAAGTTGTCTTTGACGACCAGGTCTTGGCCTTCGACCAGTTCGACCCCCATTTGCTGGGCCAAAAAGGCGTGCTCGAAGTAGGCGCTGTTGTACATGCCGGGCGTCAGCACCACCACCGTCGGCTCCGCCGTGCTGGCCGGGCAACTGGCGCGCAAGGTCTCGAGCAGCAAATCAGGGTAATGCGCGATCGGGGCTACGCGGTGGCTGTTGAACAGCGCCGGGAACAGCCGCATCATCATCTTGCGGTCTTCCAGCATGTAGCTGACGCCGCTGGGCACGCGCAGGTTGTCTTCCAACACGTAGTACTCGCCCTCGCCCTGCGCGTTGGGCGCGCGCACGATGTCAATTCCCGAGATATGCGAATAGATCTGGTGCGGCACCGCGACCCCCACCATTTCTTTGCGAAACTGGGCGTTTTGCTCAATTTGCTCGCGGGGAACGATGCCTGCCCGGATGATGTCTTGCCCGTGGTACACGTCATGGATAAAGCGATTCAGGGCCGTCACCCGCTGCACCAAGCCCTTTTCCATCGATTTCCATTCGTGGGCCGGAATGATGCGGGGGATCAGGTCAAACGGAATCAGCCGCTCGGTGCCCGCGCCGTCTTCGTCCTTTTCGCCGTAGACCGCAAAGGTAATGCCGACGCGGCGAAAGATCATCTCGGCCTCTTCCCGCCGGTGCGCCATGGTTTCCGTGCTCTGGCCCGCCAGCCATTGGGCGTAGGCCTGGTAATGCTCGCGGACCTGGCTTGGGTCTGCCAGACCGCCATACGGCAACTTCGCCACCATTTCGTCGAATGTATGCATAGTTACGGACCTTCTGTTTTCTTCGTGTCATGCAAGACTTGCGCCAATCTCTCTGCGCCGAGGGCCCCGCTCTGGTTTCATGGCACGCGATGGTGCCAGTAGCGCAAGCCCTCATTGCGGGTACACACACCATTGTGGGGCAGGGCTGAGCGCCACAGGAATGCACCACAATGGGGCGTATCGATGATTTCGACCGCCTGTGCAGCGCCGTTGCCCGTGCTCAGCGCCCGGTAGCGGTCCATTACCTCCACTACGGGGTGACCGTAGCGGTTGCGATAACCCGCTTGCACCACGGCCACCTCCGGTTGAACGGCGGCCAAAAACGGCGCACTGCTGGATGTCTTGCTGCCGTGGTGCGGCACCAATAAAAACGTCGACTGCAAGCCGCTCTGGCCCGCCGTAATGGAGCGACGCTCAATTAGCGCTGCCTCCTGAGCGCGCTCAATATCGCCCACCAGCAAGGCGCTTTGCCCCCCGCTGGACATGCGCAGGACACAGGACAAGGCGTTTGGTTTGGGCGGCGGCAGGGCGGCGTAGTCTTCGGGCCTGGGATGAAGAATCTCAAAATGCACGCCATCCCAGTCCCAGGCCTGCCCCGCCTCGCAGCGCCGGGCGTCACGCCCCACCGTCAGCGGATGGTTCAGGGGCAAAGAGCTCAACAGCTCGGCTTCAGTTTGCGTCGCCAGCACTGCCGCAGCGCCACCGACATGGTCGGCGTCCTGGTGACTGAGCACCACGCGGTCCAAGCGGGTGTGCGTGGCCTGGAGCAAGGGCAGCAGCACCCGGTGGCCAGCGTCACTGTCCAGGCTGTAGCGGGGACCGGCGTCGTACAGCAAGGCATGCTCGGCGGTC
>Ga0214921_10001078_pt1 | contig 47446 bp, 50 predicted proteins | sample LL1505_MetaG_FD_177992 | JGI IMG/M metagenome (GOLD analysis project Ga0214921, IMG submission 177992) | Freshwater microbial communities from Lake Lanier, Atlanta, Georgia, United States - LL-1505 | ecosystem: Environmental > Aquatic > Freshwater > Lake | place: USA: Georgia | collected... | reverse complement strand
TGCAGGTTCTAGTCTTTGTCTTTGTCTTTGTTGTTCGAATTCGTTATATACGGCTTCCGTGGCAGTTGAAGCTTGAACATTATCACTAATTTGTTGCAACCCCATCAATGAAAGATTTTCTTTAAAATAATAATTACGTATCTCTTTAGCTAAATAGGCAATAATTAAAAGTATAACAATTATGCTAAAAATATAAAAATTTTTTTTCATAGTTCTCTTCTTATATTAATATAACATTTTACATTTTGAAAAATTGAAATAATATAAAAGAAAATAAACATAATTAATATATAGACAAAATGATTATTCCTGTTAAATGTTTTACATGTGGCACCGTGTTGGCTGACAAATATCGTTATTATCAAAATGAAGTTAGAAAAAAGAAATTATCACAAGGTCTTAAGTTAGACAAGGTTATTTATTTAACAAAAAACAAGGTTGAAAAAACACCCGAGGGAATTGTTTTAGATGAACTCGGTTTAAATAATGTATGTTGTAGAAGGCACATGTTAACACATGTTGATATTGAATAAATCATTTTATACTATAGAGAAAAATATAACAAATTTATGTTATCCTTTTTTTTATAGTTTTATAGTATAATGCCAAGGAAAGTGAAAACAAAAAAAAATAGTAGAAAACGTAAATATAAAAGAAAATCATTACGTAATAAAGGTGGTTGTGGATGTGGCAATACGCTTATCAAAGGAGGGAATGTTAATTCAGCTAGTTTTAATGGTTCTTTGCCAATTCGTTATTATTATGGACAAAATGATTTTATGAATGATTCAAACGACCCTAGTTTAATGCAGAATTCAAGAAATTTGCCAGAGATAAAATTTGTTGGTGGAAAAAAACGTAATAAAAAATTTGTAGGCGGTGATATAATATTGGGAAGTTCATTATCAAATAACCCTTTTTTTTCGTTTGCATCAAATGACGGAGCATACTCTGCTGTAAATACATTATTTGGAACTGTACCTACAAGTTCATCTATTTATGATCATCCGGTATCAAAAGGATTTAGTAATTATAATTCACCTTTAGCGTAAATTTATATATTAAATATATAATGGAAATAACTGGATTAAGAAAATTATGCGGACCCGCTATGTTTTATTTGGTTTTATCAATTATTGCTTTAGTAATAATGGTCTTTCAAAACATAGGCAATGAAAATGTGTATTGTCTAGGTCTATATCATTGCAATGTATCTAGTGTTACATTAATTTTTATCATCAAAATACTTTACATATTATTTTGGACATGGGTATTAAATCTTATTTGCAAAGCAGGATATCCTGCTGTGTCTTGGTTTTTGGTGTTGATACCTTTTTTATTATTATTTATTTTAATAGGTGCCTTTTTATTTACATAAACGATAATGCAAATCATCTTTATTATGGTTTGGAGTACTATCTTTTTAATTAGAAATAATAATATAAAATTTTATTATTATTATTTATTAAATATGAACAATGTTATAAATATTCAATTAATTAATAAGTTACCTACCGATATAATTATAAATAATATTTTACCATATTCTTATGCTCCTAAACCAAAAGAATTATTGGATGATATTCGAAGTTTTCAAACTGATTATTTGTTACTAATAAATGCTTATATTTACAATTATAATTATAGTGTATTAATATGCGATTTGCTTTGTTTTTACAATAATTCAACCCTTCCTCTTTTTAACATAAAAGAATCGTTTCGGTGTTTATTAATCAGAAATTTTAAATTAAAAAATTACACTATTTATCAATTGAAACATATAATTTTTGATTCTTTTTATACAAACATGACAACAAATACTGTTAGGAAAATCCGGTTTTTATGGGGAAATTTAAACACAGTAGAACGAACACAATTTATAAACAAATATATTCTAGATTATGATGATGATGATGAATAGAGATTAGTTGTGTAACTATAGAAGAGTAATATTTTAAATACAAATTATAATTACACGGTATATGCTGTATAATTTTAGCAATACTTAAAGTAACTAAATATATTATAAATAGATTAATCACTATTTATGGCGTATTTAAAAAAAACGAAGGCAACTATGTTCCAACTTTTAACTTATGATAATCATTATTTAAAATCACAATGTAATGATTTAAAACAAATGGTTAAAACATTGCAAAATAATGTATCGGATTTAAATGATTTTATTCTGTCTCATTATGATATATCGTTTAATTTACTTGAAAACATTAGAATAATAACATACGATTGCTCTGATAACGTATTGTCATGTATACATTCTGATTCGTCTGGTAATTTTATAAAATGTTCTGATATGTCTGATAATATTATACCTTGTGTAATAAATCCAAATTTACAATTAAATCAAACATCAAAAACACATATAACAGATGCTAGTAGATGTTTTCCTTATGGATATCCTTACGGATATCCTTATTATGGATATCCTTATTATCCGTATTTAAATGGAGATGACTATTATTACAATAGGGGTGTTGACGCAAAAGATATAATTCATCCGAATACCAATAATATTAATTTAAATAATACTCGAATGAATCAGCAGTTATATGATAAACAATTAACAAATAGTAATTCAATTCATAATTTACCAGGAACGCATATTCATATTCATCGATAAAAAATTGATTATTATTAATATTATAAAATATATAAAATTATAAGTTTATATTTTATAATTATGAATCCTCAAATTTCCAATATTTCCGAAATAGGAGATGTTTATAAATTCACATTAAATAATATTAATGTAAGTTTAGCAAATGCTATTCGGCGAACTATTTTATCTGATATTCCCACACTAGCTTTTTATACAGAAACATATCAGGATAATAAATGTAATATTTTAATAAATAATACTCGATTGCATAATGAAATTTTAAAACATCGTTTAAGTTGTATACCTATACATGAAAAAGACATAAACATATTACCAGGAAAATATGTTCTCGAATTAGATATAAAAAATGATACAGATGAAATGATTATTGTAACCACAGAACATTTTAAAATTCGTAATAAAACAAATGGTAATTATTTATCCATGGATGAAACAAGACGCATTTTCCCTCCAAACCAAAAAACCCAGTGTTTTATTGATTTTGCAAGAGTTCGTCCGAAGGTTGGTACAAATATTGATGGTGAACATATTAAATTAACTGCTGAATTTTCAGCTCATACTGCTAAAGAAAATAGTATGTTTAATGTTGTTTCAAAATGTTCTTATGGAAATACACCCGATATGAAAAAAATTGATGAAATATGGGAAGAACATGAAAGAAAACTTCATACAGAACAATTATCAGTTGAAGAAATAGAATTTGAAAAGAAAAACTTTTATTTATTAGATGCACAACGTCATTATTTAGTTGATAGTTTCGATTTTATAATACAGACTATTGGTGTTTATGAAAATCGTGAAATTGTACAAAAGGCATGTAAGGTTTTGCATGATAAATTGATTACGATGATACAGTTGATAGATTCTGATGGAGTCCCTATTAATAATAGTGAAACTACCATGGATTATTGTTTTGATATTATATTAGAAAATGAAGATTATACGATCGGCAAAGTTCTCGAATATATTTTATATGAAAAATATTATATGAAGGAAAAAATATTTACCTTCTGTGGCTTTAAGAAGTTTCATCCTCATAATGTAGATAGTACAATTCGTGTTGCATATGCAAAAAATGCGGATAAAAGAATGGTTGCCCAACATTTGAGATTTGCATGTATTGATGCGGCTGATGTATTTAAAAAAGTTCATGATATGTTTTAGGTGATATTATGGTTTTTGTAAACAATACATGAATTACAACTGTAATTATTATAAAAAATAATATTATTATAATGAATAATACTATTATAAAAAATTGAATGCGAATAGTTTTATTAGTATTTTTTAATTTATTATTATCTGCTAATAAAATGTTTTGTTGGAAATTTTTAAAAGAAAATTTATGTTATATTAAAAAAAATGATAATAAAGAACTAGATATTAGTTTGCATAATGGAATAAAAAGGATTAGTTACGATTCTTTAATTAATATTGAATATAATAATACAATTCGTTTTGTACCTCCGATATCTTGCGGAAAAGTGATTAAGGTATATGATGGCGATACTATTACTATTGCTTCACGAATTCCTAATACTGAATTGCCAATTTATCGATTTTCGGTAAGATTGGCAGGTATAGATTCACCTGAAATAAAAGGGCAGACTGAAACTGAGAAAACATTAGCAAAAGAATCAAGAGATGCTCTTCATAGAATAATTTTTGGGAAAATAGTTCATCTTCAAAATGTAAACACAGAAAAATATGGTAGAATATTGGCTGATGTTTATTTGGAAAATTTACATATTAATCAATGGATGTTGGATAATAATTATGCAATTCCATATGATGGAGGTAAGAAAACACATCCTACTACCTGGGATGATTGACATGCAAATCTTTTTATGTCTTTTTTGTAAATATTTAGAAAATTGAAATAAATATTATTTTTTAATTAATATAAATAATCAATCATGGAAAAGCGTTTAAATAAGAAGATTGAGACTTATATTACTACTTTTAAGGATAGTATTCGAAATAAAATAAATGAACTTTCTTTTCAAGAAAAACCACTTATTAATGAATTATTAGAATATGTTTATGATTACGAACGTCTCGCTATTATTAAAGATGATTTGATTAAACGTAAAAGAATTAAAAATGCAATTCCAGTAAATAATAGATGTAATGCAAAAAGAGCGAATGGTGAACAATGTACCAGGCGTAGGAAAAATAAATGTGAATATTGTGGCACTCATATGAAAGGGACCCCTCATGGTTTCTTTCAAGTAGATGACGCAAATGATAATTCAATACAAAAAGTAGAAGTTGTTGCTGAAGATGTATGTGGAATTGTTTATTATATTGATAAATATAATAATGTTTATAAGACGGAGGATATATTGGAAGGTAAGCAAAATCCAACAATTATCGCAAAATGTACAAGAAATAGTGGTAATATTACTATTCCTGATTTAGGATTATACTAGTTTGGTTTATTATCCATTATTTTATTTGGTTTAAGTATGATTGATTCTTTTGTTATTTCTTCTCTATTTTCCAAAATATAATTATTAATTTCTGTTGCTTTTAATAAATCCCCTTTATAATATTTTGATAATGTATCTAATAAAACCTTTTTTGTTATAGGCTTTTTAATGTTTTTTTTATTATAGCATATTTGACCATTATTAATATCGAAACAATCTATTTCGTTTTTTTTCATAATGTCAATTAATGAATTAGATAATTTTTTTTTTTCATTTTTCCGTTGAGCTAATTCTTTTTGTAATTTTCGAATATCGTTATCTAGTTTTACCCACTCTTTTATAGTTTTTATTAATTGATCTTTAGTCTCCATTGTAATATATAATTAATATATTTTTATATTTTGATAATTTAGTATTTTTACTATTATTATTATATATTAATAATATAAAAATGAATATGCAGTTTATTAATCCTAGAAGAACTAATAATTTACCAGTTAATGGTTTAAATGATAATAAAAATAATATACTTTTACCATATTCTAGATTAAATTATATTCGACAACAAAATAATAATATAGATGTTCCTGAAATTAAACCGGAAAATACAGTTAATAAAAATGATCCTATAAAAATAAAATGGGGAGCACCTACCTGGTATTTTTTTCATACTTTGGCACATAAAATCAAGGATGAACATTTTTTAAAATTAAAAACCGAAATTTTATATAATATAGTTATGATATGTAAGAATCTGCCTTGTCCAAAATGTACAACTCATGCAACAGAATACATGGCTAAAATAAATTTTAATTCTATTAAAACTAAAGATGATCTAAAAAACATGTTATTTAAATTTCATAATGAGGTTAATATTAGGACTGGAGCAGAATTATTCCCTTATAATGAATTGGATGAAAAATACGCAACCGCTGTTACTGTTAATATAATTCAATATTTTTTTATGTTATTTCAAGATAAAACGTTTAATGTCACGGCTATTGCTAATAATATGCATCGGGAACGTGTTATATTTAATTTGAAAGATTGGATAAGTAAAAATATTCAGTATTTTGACTCATAATTTATAATATAAAGTAAAAAATTTATATTATTATATTACTTGGATTATTCAGGCGTAGCCATATTACTTGATATTAAATGTCCGTTTTTGTAAACAGCACATTTAAATGTTGATGCAGAAGGTTTACTACATACTTCTTTATTGTTAATACCAACAAAATATTGTAAATATTTATTATTGGTTTTATCAATTATATAAGACCATAACCAACCAAATAGTCCGGCTATTAATAGAGATGCTCCTAATTGTCCTATAGAGTAGCACGAATTTTTTATATTCCATAACATGTCAAAAACGATTATTAAAGGAAAGAATACGAGAGTTGGTATATTTTTTTTAACATAATCATATTTTATTATAGTATATAGTAAGTAGGCGAATGTATATCCAAAAACAGCTTGCCCTAGTGGTAGTGTCGATATTTCAGTATTTCCTATTGTAATTGGGTTACATATTGCCATATTTCTGTCACCTTCTATTCCTGGAATAAATGGCATTACGTTTCCTAAAAAAATGGTTAAAAAACAGGCGACTAATAATCCAACCAAATATACTAGTCCCTTGAAATCTTGATTAAATATAGAAGATAGGGAAAAAAAACATACAAGTACAAATGGTGCTAAACGTAAAAACAAATATGATAATGATAAGATATTCAGTTCCATATTTCTAAATTATAATATATTATACTGATAGAAAGTAAATATAATTATTCTCTATTTATTCATTGCAAAAAACATATTTAAATACTTCATTGATAGATGAAACTTCAATAAAATGTATATCTTCGTATTTGTTGTTTTTTTTGTATTTTTTTTCCCAATCAATAAATTCTTTGTTATTATTTTTTGGATATAAAAATTTTTTTATTCCTGATTTTATACCTCCTAATATCTTTATATCTAGACCACCAATAGCTGTTATTTCTCCATTTAAACTAATTTCGCCTGTAATGGCTATATCGTTTTTGATGTATTTTTTATTAAGTAAACTATAAATAGCTATTGTAATAGCAGCACCTGCTGATGGACCGTCTTTTGATATACTTCCTTCAGGACAGTGTATATGTAACCCTTGACATTTTGTTTCTTCAAATTGCTTTAACCATTCCTTTTTAATTTTATCATCTGTTAAATTCCATGCCAGTGTCTTTGCTACATTCATACTTTCTTTCATAACATCTCCTTGTAATCCGGTTAAACGTAAATCTAAAAAGGTAGATGATGGATAGAAAAGTGTTTGTATTGGAATAATTCCTCCCCGTCCTAGTGCGTTTGCCCATAATCCATTAATTATTCCTATTTCTGCATTTTTATGTATTATTTTTTCTGTTATCTTATTATATTTTTTTAAATATTTGTTTTCCAAATTTTCTTTTGTTATTGTAATTGGTAAGTCTATAATATCATTAGATGAGGATTTTAATATAGTTAAATTGATCTCGCCATATAAATCGAAAAGTAATTCTTTTAACTTTCGCACACCTGGTTCTACGGTGTAACTATCAATTATATGTTCTATTAGATCATCTGATATATCAACTACATTTTCAAATCCCATCTTTTTATTTATTTCTGGAAGAATGTATTTACGAACAATAACCATTTTTTCATCTAAAGAAAGATTTTCAAATTTTATCCTATGTATTCTATCTAATAATATACGATCTATCTGATCAGGATCATTGTATGAAAATATAAACAATGCTTTTGATAAATCAATATCTATTCCCGAATAGTATTTATCTTGAAATGAATCATTCTGCGTAGAGTCTATTAAATGTGTAAAAATACCGATAATTTCCTTTCCATTTTCTGTTTTACTAACTTTATCTAACTCATCGACATAAATTATCGGATTCATACATTTGGCCTCCATTAATATGTCGACTATTTTTCCCCATGTTGAATGAACATAAGTATATCCATAGCCTTCTAATGATGATCCATTGCTTGATCCACCTAATGCTATAAATGAAAAAGGGCGAGGGTTGCCAGTTTCGTCTTTTAAACAATTTGATAATCCTTTTTTTGCTAATGATGTTTTTCCAATACCTGGAGAACCTTCAAACCCAAAACAATATCCTGTCTGCTCTCCGTTTATCCATTGTGCAATAATTTTTAATATTTGATTTTTTGCATGAGTATGACCATAAATAGATTCATCTAATATATCTATTATACTTTTCATGGTTGTCTCTATATTTGAAACATTTGAAGTAACTAATGATAATTCATTCGATGTTTTTGTTAATGATATTTGAGAACCTGTATTAACAATATCGTATATCTCTGATAAATTTGATTTATTTTCTTTATTATTAACGTAATCTATTATTCTTTTTATATTTTCGGATTTATTCGCATTAGAAATTGGGATTTTTTTCTCACCTTTTATTTTTTTTTCAGCGTTTATGAATGTAATAACTGGTAATAATTGTTTATTTGATATTTTATCAATCGTTTTTTTTATGGTAGTGAGAACATTAGTATCGATAAAATCCTCGAATTTTTTAATAAAATTTGTTATTTCTATTGTGGAATACTTTTCCTTTTTTTGAATTTTCATTTCGGGAAATAAAATATCGATTATATTAATTGCCCGTGTGAACAGTTTATTAATGTCTTTCATTTTCTTTAATATTGGTTCTTCTCTATAAATGCCAAAGGGAATTTTTATTAATCCTTCTAGGTATTGTTTTGCCTTTGTTCCTAATTCATCCGGTTTACCCTTAATTTCTTTTAATTTAGCTATTGCCTTTTCTTTGACTATTTCATTCGCTTTTAATAAATAAATTTGCTGTTCGAGTGTAACTTTATTAATATCGTATTTTTGAATAACTTCATTTGTTTTTTTAATTGTATGTTTAACCATGTCCTTAAAATAGGATTGCATATTCCATGGTAAACTATCGTATATTGATAATTGTTCGTTATTATCTGTATCTGAATTAACCATTAATAAATCGTAAAGTATATAGCAAATATACTGTATTTCATCATCTGTATTACATGTAAGTAAATTAATTAACATATGTCTTTGTGCATATAAATCTAATTCCAGGAATTTTTTTATAGTTATTTCTAATTTTGTCTGTTTTACAAGGGTGATTTCTGTGAAAACGCTAATCATTTTTTTTACTATATCGTCATTTCCGAATATTAAGATATCTTTTAATGTAATGGTTTCTAGAATACGCATTATGGTTTTTTTCTCTAATTCTTCGTATTCATTTGCCATCTCTGTTACCTCATCTATACGTGTTTTAATATACAAATTAGAAAAACAATTTAATTGTATGTCCTCTATTATACCGTTTATGATAACGGTTTTTCTGGTTTTTTCATTTTGAATGACTATTCGAACACCATAGATTTTTTGATAAAATGATGTTGTTGTTTTATCTATGTCAAAACACTCAAACATGTTGGCGTTTTCTATATTAATGTTTTCATCGGTAATCTTATTTGAACATGTTGCTGTATTAATTATGTTGTTAGTTTTTTGTGGTTTCCAGTGTATTACTTTGTATCCCGTAGGTTGAACGTGATTTTTAATAATATTGTATTTATCTTGGAGAACTCTGTTTTCTATTTTAAGATTTTTGAACTCTGTTCCAAAAATAATGAATAGCAAATCCTCTATCTTTTTTGTTCCGAAACCACAAATTATCATGGAAAGTTTATCAATTACCTTTTGTAGGGATTCGATTAATTTATCACCTGTTTTGTTGTTAAAATTATTGGTTAATTGTTTTGTTATTTCTGTTGTTTTTTCGTATAATTCGATTAATACGGGAATTGAAAGATTTATGTCATTATTACTAAATATTTCCTTTTCTTTGTTTTTTTTTATTGAAAGTATTGTGTTTCGAATAATTTCTTGGAGATATGTTATTTTATCGTTTATGAATTGTTGAAGGTCAGGATCATGAGTTTTTTCTAGAGTATTTTTTAATTTTTTAGAATTTGTAGTAATTTCATTCATTATTTATAGTATACATTTATATCCTATAAATAATGCGTTTTTATGCATTAAATAATTCTATGTTAAACTTGTAATCTAGTGTTTCTTATTGTGTTTTTTCGATTGCGTTTTCCAACTATTTATTATAAATTATAACTATATAAACCTATTTTAACATATTACTAAAATGGGTATTCCTAGCTATTTTTCACATATTATTAAGAATTATTCAAACATCATCCGTAGTTTGAATTATTTCATCAATAAGAATGTGCCTTTCCATCATTTGTATATGGATTGCAATTCTATAATTTACGATTCTGTTTATAAATTAGAATCTGCTATTCAAAATGGAGAACTTGAGAACCCTATAAATTTAGATGATGAAATTATTAAACTAGTTATTTCTAAAATTAAATATTATATTGAACTAATTAAACCCAGTCATACTGTTTATATTGCATTCGATGGAGTTGCACCTTTTGCAAAAATGGAACAACAACGCACAAGACGTTATAAAACATGGTTTATGAAAAATATTGATATGGGTATTGATAAAAAACAATCTATGTGGAATACTTCAGCTATTACTCCAGGAACCCAATTTATGAATAAATTATCAAAAAGTATTGAATTCGAGTTTAATCATACAGAATCTAAATATAAAATTAAAAATATGATTGTTTCTTGTTCAAATGAAGCAGGTGAAGGAGAACATAAATTATTTGAACATCTCCGAAAGAATAATTTTAATAATGATAATGTCGCTGTTTATGGTTTGGATGCTGATCTTATCATGCTTTCTATTTTTCATCTAAAATACTGTAATAATGTGTTTGTTTTTCGTGAAACACCTGAGTTTTTAAAGAATTCTATTCCAGTTCATGCTATGGACCAAAATAATCCAAATGAACCACATTTTTTAGATATTTTACTTTTATCTAATAGCATAATGACCGAGATGAAATGTAAGTATCCCGATTCTAATCGAATTTACGACTATGTTTTCATGTGCTTCTTTTTAGGAAATGATTTTCTACCCCATTTTCCAGCAATGAATATTCGAACCCATGGAATTCAAGCCCTTTTAGATATTTATCGACTTTGTATTGGAAACACAGGTGATCGATACTTTATTTCTAAAACAAATGGTGCCATTTTATGGAAAAACGTTGGAATATTTGTAAATGAAATTGCAAAGCGAGAACATGAGTTTTTATTAAATGAATATTTTGTTCGGGATAAATTAGATAAACGAAAATTTTTGGAAAAAACGCCATCTGAAAAAGAAGATGTGCTTTTAAATACACCTATTATTTATCGAGCCGAAGAAAAATATATTTGTCCTCAAGAACCTAAATGGGAACAGCGATATTATAAAACACTTTTTCATTTTACAGAAAATAAAGATGAGGTTAAAAATGTTTGTATTAATTATTTGGAAGGATTAGAATGGGTTTATAAATATTATACTGACTCTTGTCCAGATTGGAGATGGAAGTATAAATATCATTATCCACCTCTTTTTTCTGATTTAATCAAAAATATTCCACATTTTGAAATGAACTTTGTTAAAAATGGAATTACTAGATCGTTTTCGCCATATACTCAACTTGCATATGTCCTACCTAAATCGAATCTAGAATTATTGCCAAATAATATTTGTGAATATTTGAAAAAAGAATATTCAGAATTGTATCCGGATAATTATGGGTTTCAATGGGCATTTTGCCGTTATTTATGGGAATCTCATCCTTTATTACCTGAAATTTCCGATGAATTATTGGAACAATGGGATTTACAATTTACATTATGTACATAATAAAAAAATATCATAAAAAATTGATTATTATTTATGATAAAGATTAATAAAGTAATAAAAGCAAATAATGAAAACCTCGAGAAACGCAGTTAATATAGTTTATGAAAAAGAAGAAACAAAATCAAGTATGTCATCGTTTATTGAATTTAGAGAGCAAGCTTCTCGCTATTTTAAAACATTTATTGAATTGTTTGGGATTTATATGTTCTGGATTGTGCTTCATTATATTTGTTCAAATTTGTATGCATCATGGTGTACAAAATATACTATTATTGGGTTTATTATTTCTCCTTTTGTTGCGTCCGCACCTCATTGTACCGCATTTCGCTGGGTAATAACTAATGGTGGAAACGTTATAACAACTATGTGGATTACATTTGGAACATGGTGTGCAAAAAAAATACTTCTATAAATATAAATTATAATATCAATTCATCAAATTCTTTCATAAACAATGTATTTTTTTCTAATAATTTATCAACTATGATATCTATCTTGCCTCGATTTTCATTTAAAATTCGTTTTGCTTCATCATATGCATTTCTGACAAGTTCTAATGATTCATTATCCATTAATTCCTTTGTTTTTTCAGAATATTTTGCACCTAGTGTCATACTGCGTCCAAGAAAAGGGTTTCTATCACTATCAATGTTCTCATTGTAAAAAGGTTCTAATAGTTTACCCATGCCATAATTGCCGATCATACGTTGTGCCATTGAATTTGCCTGCTTTAAATCTTGAACTGCACCTACGGATACGTACTCTTCACCATAATAAATTGTTTCTGCTGCTTTTCCTCCCATTGCTACTATTAGACGTTTTTTTAATAAATTTTTGGTATATAATCCGCTTTCTGTAATATTCTGATATTCATTAAATAAAGTATACCCACCGGCCCCATTGTATGTGCTTTGAATAGTAACCTTTTTTAATTCAAAATATTCTTTAAATATAGAACATAATAATGCATGTCCGGTTTCATGAATAGCAATTCTTTTTCTTGCGTCTTCTCCTCTAGTATCTGTTTTGCGTATTAATCCAACTATTAATTTATCCAATGCGTCTAATATGTCTTTTTCCTTAATAACCGTATTGCCATTTCTTGCGGCATAAATTGCAGCCTCGTTTAATAGATTTTTAATTTGGGCACCAGAGAACCCAGCTGTTAATTCTGCAATTAATTCTAGATTTATATTTTGTTCTAATATTTTGTTTCTAGAATGGACACATAAAATTTCTTTTCTTGAATTTTTATCTGGTAAAGACACTGTTATAATTCGATCAAACCTTCCTGGACGTAGAAGTGCAGAATCCAACACATCTTTCCTATTTGTTGCTGCCATAATTAATATTCCTTCGTTATCTGAAAACCCATCCATCTCAGCTAGTAGTTGATTGAGTGTTTGTTCTCTTTCATCATTTGCCATATTTATTCCGGCACCTCTTTGGCGACCCACTGAATCAATCTCATCAATAAAGATTATACATGGTTTATTTTGTCTTGCTGAATTAAATAAATTACGTATTTTTGATGCACCTGCTCCGACATATATTTCTACAAATTCGCTTGCAGATATGGAAATAAAATTTGCATCAGCCTCGCTTGCGATTGCCTTTGCTAAAAGTGTTTTGCCTGTTCCGGGCGGGCCTTCTAATAAAATACCCCGGGGTATTTCTGCACCAGCCATTTTGTATAGAGTTGCATTTTTAAGATAAGATACTACTTCGGTACATTCTTCAAATATCTCTGGACTTCCTGCAAAACTATTTAATGTAATGTTTGATTTTAACATTAACTCCTTATCTTTTTTTAAATCAATATTTAAAGATCCTGGCATTCCAGGTAAGCCTTGTATGCCTCCGTTAAATGGACTTTTAAAATTTCGAGAAGTAATAAAAAATGATCTAATAAATGATAAAAATAGCGTTAAATATACTAATGGTACAAAATAAGTATTAATTCCACCCAATATATCTGCTGCTACGGTTTGTATTACTCCAGGGGGTTGTTGAACAGCAAACACAGGTTCTACTTTATTTTTAATAGACATATCAATTAAATTTGATGTTACGGGCGGTATAATTTCTGTTATTGAATAGTCAGCGAAAACATCATTCGTTTCTTCAATGTTTTCTGAAATAACCTTGTCGTATTTTGGAGAAAAATAAATTTTTGAAACCTCGTGATTTTCTATTTTTTCTACTAGATTTGGATAAGGTATATTTTTTAAAAAATATTGGTTTCTAATAACAGAAGATATATCTGATGGATGTTTCATAGTTAGAGGTCTCTTAAATGAGTCGCTCTTTTTAAAATAAAAAAAAAAGAGAAAAAGCGAAATAATTAATTTCATATAATAAATAATTAAAAAAAGGTTTATATACCTTTTTTGTTTTTTTGTTTTTTGGTTTGTTTTTTTAATTTTTAATTTAATAAAGACAAAATTAATAAGGGAGGGGTTAAAGGGGAACCGTAGGTTCCCCTACGATAAGGTTAACAAAGGGATCATTAGAAATAACTTTTTTTTTGCCCTTGGATTTATTAATTTTAGAAGGCTTAGGAAGGAGGGATAATTTAGAGGCAAGCTTAGAGGCTTTAGCAGCATCTCTTTTGCGTAGTAATAAACGGGATCGAATATCCTTATTGACATTTTTAGCAGAATCAAAGAATTCTTGTACAAAATCCTGTTGAGTTTGAACATCACCAAAAAGGCAAAGTTTATCGTTGAATAACTCAGGATCAACAGCAGGTAGATCAGGATTTTCATTGAGTTTGTTCAAGAACCAAACACCAAAATGAATAAACTTGGAAAATTTAGCAGGGAGTGTAGGAGCACGTTGCTTTTTTTCAGCAGGAGGAAGATCGGAAATTTCATTAGGAGTTTCTTCATTATCATCGGATCCGGATGTTGCATCAGGAACAACAACCTTGGGAGCCTTTGGTGCACGTGGTTTTTTTTCTTTAGGTGCTTTGACAACATCCTCGGTGGTTTCATCAGGGTCAACAACCTTGGGTTCCTTGGATGCACGAGGTTTTTTTTCTTTAGGTGCTTTTACAACATCCTCGGAAGTTGCATCAGGATCAACAACCTTGGGTTCCTTGGTTGCACGAGGTTTTTTTTCTTTAGGTGCTTTTACAACATCCTCGGTGGTTGCATCAGGATCAACAACCTTGGGTTCCTTGGATGCACGAGGTTTTTTTTCTTTAGGTGCTTTGACAACATCCTCGGAAGTAGCATCAGAATCAACAACCTTGGGTTTCTTGGGAGCACGTGGTTTTTTTTCTTTAGTTTGATTATTTTCAAGAATGACATTGGTATCAACAATGACATTGGTATCAACAGTGGCGTCGGTAACAGTGGACATGTTTAAAAGGGTAATTAAAACTTAAACAGTAAAGTAAAAGTAAAAGTGGGTAAAATAGTGTTGGGTTGGAGGCTTGGTAATTAACTTGTTGTTGTTGGTGCTTATAATACAATTGTAATAATTATTTCAATTTTTTATAACAGATGTTGGCGATCCTGGCAAAATTTATTTATTTATTTCCAGAACGCGGGCTACCATACCCCGCAGTCGTAAACCGATACCCTACTCATTTCCCGTTAGCCATTAAACCATAATGGCAGCATATATGCAGCCGTATATTTAATAATATTTAATTAATATTATTAAACATTTTATAATATTACAGGTTCTCGAGTCTCTTCTACGGTTTTACGGTTTCTATATCCATAATAGAATTGTCTTCAGATTTATCAACATGTGTTTCCTTTGCGAGAACCTTGACAACCTTCTCACGCATTTTTTCTACATTATCATGATCCGCTATATTTCGCATTATTTTTTCACGCATTTTATATTCAGGTGTATCAGAATGAATAACATCCGGGTTCTCGCGTTGCCATTCTGGAATCTTATTCCAATTTTTATCTTCAACAGTTCTAATAGCATTTTTTAATTTGGTATTATCCTTATCATCTTTGTTCCAAGTATCCTCCTCTTTTAAATAAATAACTTCACGTTTAACATCAGTACAATGAATAGGTCGTTTAGTTATATCCAATGTATTTAATTTATTAATAAAAATATCAGATATTCCTTTTAGATAACCATTCCTACCAACGTTCTCCAAATCTTCCAAAGAAATATGAATATTATCAATAAATTGTTGTAATGTAATAGCATCCTTGCATGTATCATTGAGAAAAACTTGTAGATTAAATTTGTTATTGTTATTTTGAGTCATAGTACCATGATTCACAATTCTAGGTTCTCGAGATAGTTCTATAACTTTATTAATAAGTTCTTCTTGTTTTTTATTTTGTTCTATCAATAGAGATTTGAATTCTTGGTTTTCTTTAATAAGATTCATTATGATAGAAGGATTAGTAATATCAGTTATGGTAAGAGTATTTTCCAGAGGTTTTTGAGAACATTTCTTTTTATGGTTCCATAACCCACTCTTTGAAAGATATGATTTATCACAAATTTTGCACACAAACCCCGAAAGGGATTTTTCGGGATTTTTGGTTCGATTTAGTTCGATTTGGTTCGATATCTCCTTGTCATGATGTTTACGAGTAGAAATGTGTTTATTATAATCCTTTTTACTACTCGTAAAATAGTAACAAAATTCACAAGAATATTTAAGAGGATTTTTAGGATTTTTTTGTTCTAAAGTCATTCTATATATTAGAACCATAAAATCCTTTTTATGTATTTTACAAAAATATATAAAAAATTTATGCAGTGCATTTTTTGGATGATTATTTTGGTATTTGCTGCAGAATGGTGTAAAATGACATTTTAGAGACCCTTTTTAATAAACTATTTTAAGAAAAGTAAAATTGGACAAAAATTTTTGTCCATTTTCAAAAATCTTTCGGACTTTATTTCCGAGATTTTTATAGAGAACATATTTATTGTAAAAGTATTTAATAGAGAATCGGAGGGTTGGCTACTTTCATAACATTCGTCTAGAAATCAACGAATTTTTACATAGTTTGACACAAAATTATTTAAGGACAGGTTCTCGAATCATTAAAATAAAATGACAATAATAAAAACAAAATTAATATTATATAATAAAATGCAAAACGATGAAGTACAATATGTTTTCTTTGATGATTTAGATGAAAAAAAGGAAGATAAGAGAGAACCTACACAAGACCTTTTTTCCTTTCTTTATAATATGTTTTTTTCAACAGGAATAGATACAAATAAGCAAAAAGCCACTTAAAGAAACATCTATTTATATATAGAGCCCCTTTAGCACAGTGGTAGTGCACCAGTCTTGTAAACTGGAGGTCCCGTGTTCGAATCTCGGAGGGGGCTTCAAGTTTTTACACCTTTTTTCATAACAGGTGTAAAAAACCATGTACGGATTGTTTATTATTATTGAAATATTATATCAGGAAAAAATGTACAAATATGTACACCTTCTTTTTTCCTGATAACTAGTTATTCAAATGTTTATGCTATGGTAGTTATTCAAATTTTTATGTTAGGTATAGTATCGACTAATCACACTTACATACAATACATACGGGCTTCACGAAGAAGTTGAGATCCTTGGCATAAGGCTGCAAATGTGGCTCGTCCCAGCCAATATCGATGATGAACTTCCTGTAGACCTCAGGGTCGTTATTGAAGTCGTCGATGTAATCACCACACTTCTTGCAGTTCCTACCGGTGATTTTGAATAGAGGATCATCATAGAAGTAGTCCTCGTCTTCTTCTTCTGTGTGAGGATACAATACTACATTCCATTCCTCGACGACATTATGTTCATTCTCGCCTGGCACATGATTCAGATCGGTACTATCAACGTACATCTCGAGCTTAGCAAATTCCTCGTTCATCTTCTTCTTTCTGGCCTTGGTGTTCTCTGACTGGATATCCTCGAGACGGCTTTGTATACGGCGTTGCTGGATAAGAAGACTCTTTTCCTTGCTTAACCGGACCCTGGATTCCGCACGAGGGAAATGATTGGTTGGCATGACACAGACTGACATTGTTGGTTATTGGTTGGTTGTTGTTGGTACTTATTCATATATTCATATGATTATATTCAATTTTTTCAATAACTTTCTGGCGGAATATATTTGAAATATTATATCAGGAAAATCGCTGCGTGTATGGTGACCAATTTGCGACTCGAATTCCGATACCATACTCATTTCCCGACAGCCATGTAATGCAGCGGGTTTCGAGGGTAGTTCATAAGGGTTGTGACAGGAGGGTTATTGGGGAAGGGGTGTGGCGAGGCTCGGAGGGAGGGGACGAAAAAGGCCCTCCACAATAGGAGAGGAGGAAAGGCTCTCCACAATAGGAGAGGAGGAAAGGCTCTCCACAATAGGAGAGGAGGAAGGGGGGTCTCCAAAATAGGAGTGGAGGAAGGGGGTCTCCACAATAGGAGAGGAGGAAGGGGGTCTCCAAAATAGGAGTGGAGGAAAGGTCGCTATAATACTCTCAAAGAAAAGGATTAATAATGTAAAAAATTGAAACAATTATACAAGAAAGGTTCTCAACATATATATAAGAATGGATGAAATTATCATCTGTCCAAACTGTAACGAACCAATCATGATAGAAAAAATAAATTGTGGAATATTTAGACATGGATCATATAAAGACACCGGAAAACAGATAGGACCCCATTCATCAAAAGAAAAATGCGATAGTCTCAAAGAAAAAGACCTTATTTATGGATGTGGAAAACCATTTCAAATTGTTTTAAAAGATAACAAAATGGTAGTGGAAATATGCGAATATATTTAAAAAATTGATTTAAAAATAAACAATAAAATATGATAACACAACGGTTATAATAATGCCTAGACAAAATAAACATGAAAACAATGATGATTTATCAGATTGGGAAGATATATCTGATAATGAAGATATAGATACAGATTGGGAGGACGAAGAAACCGAATATGTAAATAATAAAAAAAGTAAAGACTGCAAATATAATCGTAAAGATTATGATCAAAACGAAGAAAAATTAGATAAACTGGCAATCATAAATGGAAAAAGAAATAGAACACAAACAAATTTTTACCATAATGAAAGAGAGAAATACACAAAGGGTAAATATAATGGTAAATATAGTGATACCTATGATAGAGAATATAACAATAGGGATGAGGAAATAAAAAAATTTGTAAAAAAAATGGGGAAATAAACAATTTCAGGGAACCAACGGTGAAGGGAACCTACGGTTCCCCTCAAACCCCTCCCTTTAGTTTGTTTATCAGAAGATTTATAGAGAACCAATATTAAGGGAGGGGTTTGAGGGGAACCGTAGGTTCCCTTTGCCCTTAAAGGGCATTCTCAATATTCCGTGTCAAAACAATAAATAGAAATAGCAAAATCATATTAAAAGTCTTACGGTTTTTTTTATACAGATCAATGTTCTCCCAATTTTTATTTTGTAAATCTATTTGCACATAAATAGCTGCAGCCAAAATCCCAGCATAAATAACATCAGCTTCTAGATGTCTATGATTTTCAAATATATCTTTCACAACACTATTATCAGAAATAAATTCTTCATTAACAATATTCGAAATCGAGGAAGCAAATGCCTGGGCAGTAATAATATTACGAATAGGTGTAGTAAACCCATAGCAAAACCCAACAAAACAAACACAAAAACTAAATATTAGAAAAGTTCTCATTATGATGTTTTTTATTTGTTAATAGAACCAATAAAAAAATCAATTTTCTATGAAAATAAAAATTTATTTTAAACAAATAGTACAAAGATAATTTATCATATAATAAAATGCAGAATCAAGAGTTACAAAACACAATAATATATGCAATAGGTTCTCAAACATCAAACCCAAGTCCAATAATCAATAAACCATTTTTAGAACAACACTTCACAGAATTATTGCAATACCCAATACCAAAAGAAGCACAGAGATATCCAAAACCATCAAGACCAGTAGATAATTCATATATTTGGCAATCACCAACGCAAATCCATGATATAATATATGCAAATTTAATTTCATTAGTACCAAATATAGACATAGGATATCAGATGGAGATGGATCCAGAGCAATTAAAAATATGGATAGAACAAACAAAGGAATACGGAGAAAATCTCAATAAGGATTTCCAAAATAAATGCAATAAGAAACTCCAAAAAATATTAAGAATAGAAGAACAAAAACAGAAATGCCAGGTTCTCAATATGGATTATTTTAATCAATTACCAGAAGATATAATAAAACATATACACAAATACCTAACACCAGAAATAAATATAAAATTAATGAAAGCAAGATATCCAAATTTATATGCAAACTTAATGAAATTAAGAGTACCACAGATAAAGAATTTAACAGAGAGTATTCGTAAAAATTTCTATTCACAAATAATGCAACAATTATATAAAAATAATAGAGCAAGGTGTTTGCCAAAAGGATTTTATATGCGATTTGGATTTCATAATAAGCAATATAGCATAGATACAATATATAAATTATTAGGATCATTTGAAAATGCAGTAGCACATACACCAGGTGATTACATGTATTTTCAGAAAAAATCATTGCAAATAATTAAAACATTAATATATGTAGCTAAAAAGAAAAAGGTTCTCGAAAAACCATATGCACCAGAATTAGAAGAAAAAGTTTCGGCTTTGGAATCTAATAAAAAATCAACCAAAAATAAAAAAACAACAAAAAAGGAAAAAACACCAAAAAAGGAAAAGGAAAATTAGCACTATACAAAGTATATTTTATTACATTAAGGTCTATCAGCTGTTTTGCAGCCATTCGGCTACAAAACAGCTGATGACCCATATCCTATTCGTGCATAAATACATTTATGCACAAATAGAGATTAATAATTTATTTATGTAACAAAAAACAAAACCAAAAACTAATAAAACAAATCATTATTATAGGTTCTCGGAGCAGTAGATAAGGGAATCAATGCTGCATCATTATTATTAGGAGCCTGTGGTCTTTTTATTTTAATATTAGTAATATTAGTACGTTCAACTTGCATAATTTTATTTTCAACAAAATTTGTCACTAGTCCAGAAGAAGCAGTTATATTAGGTTGACCCCCTATATTATTAGAGTTATAGTTAGAGTTAGAATTAAAAATCTCTAGGATCTTGGAAACAATAGGACTACGTTCAATATCACCCTTATTCATTTCTACAATTTCTATACCAAAATCAGGTTCTCCACTGCACCCACGATAAGATTTAATTTTATTCATAATATCCAAGAGTCCATTCTCTATACTACGATCAGATTGTTTCAGGTCACCCGTAATAACCATTTTAGAGCCATCACCAATACGCGTAGTCAACATAAGCATTTGTCCAGGAGAAGAGTTTTGCATTTCATCAGCAATAATAAAACAACGCTTAAAAGTACGCCCACGCATATAGGCCAGCGGCGATATTTCTATAACACCAGAAGAGATCATAAAATCAAGCTCATGTGGAGGATAATATTCTAGAAAGATATCCATAAGAGGACGGGTCCATGGGTCCATCTTCTTAACAAGGTTACCAGGTAAAAAACCAAGCTCCTCTTCCTCAACCGGAACAACAGGACGAGTTAACACAATTTTTTGGAAATCACCTGAACGCAGTCCTTCGATAGCACGAACACAGGCAAAAAGAGTTTTACCGCAACCAGCCGGACCAATACCGAAGACGATAGGGACACTATCGTTAGCCAGATGGGAGACATAAGTCTTTTGGTTCTCGGAACGAGGTTTATAAGCAGGAACAAGAGTTTTTTTACTGCGACGACCTAATCTACTATTACCATAACCATTATCAATACCAGAAAAATCAAAAGAATTAGCATTGATATCAGTTTTTTTCGCTCGCATAACTATAGGACTAGGACGAAAAGATAAATTACGGGTAAACTGGAAAGCATTGAACCTGGAAAATAAGAACATAATGGGTAAAAAGGGTTTCAAATTCATATCTCTAAAGGAATAGGATAATATGTTTAATATATTTTAAACATATTAATTAATATAAAATTTTAACATCTGATAATAAAACCAACAATAATGGCATATATAAATCACGAAAAGAAGGCACTATTTTTACATAATGTAAAATGCGGAGGAGTGTATGTGCGTGAAAACCTAATGAAATATTATGGATTTCAGTCTTTCGCAGGGTCTATACATCATAAATATGAAGATTTTTTTGATGATAAATCGAGAATAAATTATAATGAAGATTTAGATTATCATACAATTAGAAATAAAGGTAAATATCGATATTATTATTCTCATCAACATGTTGATAAAAAAATATTTGATGAATATTTTATTTTTACGTTTGTAAGAAATCCATATGAAAGAATATATTCGGCTTATTGTTATTTAAAAAGACTAGTATCAGGAACAGGAATGACGAGAAATTCAAAAGAAAATCCAGATTATTTTAAAGATTTCAAAACATTTATAAATAATATGGATAATGTAAATAATATATCATATTATCATGCATTTATTCCACAATATGAGCAGTTTATTAATGATAATAATGAATTAAAAATTAGCTATATAGGAAAACAAGAGACATTGGATGATGATTTTATTAATATATTAAATTTAATAGGTTTTGATGATATTAAACATATAGATGAAATAATTAATGATAATAAATTAAACAAAACAAACATAAGTGAAAATAAATTTCTAGAAGAATACAACGAAGAAATATTATTGTTTGTAAATGAAAGATTTAAAAAAGATTTTGAAACTTTTGGATATGAATTGTATAATGATTTGAATGATTTTAAAAAATATTTTGAAATAATAAAAAACACAGAAACGCAATTTTGGAATAATTCTTTAAAAACTAATTCTAAAATTATAAAAAAAATTCTAGAAGAAGTCAAGAAAAACAAAATTTAAATATGAAAGAATAATAGAATTTTTTAAGGTCTATCCATGTTTTTGTATCCATTTGGATACAAAAGACATGATAACCCATATCCTATTCGTGCATAAATACATTTATGCACAAATAGAGATTAATAGAAAGATTAATGAAATAATCAGATAATGAAATTAAAAATGAAATATACAAAATGAAATAATAATTTTTTAAAAATAAAAAATATTTCGAAAAATTATGTAATTTAATAATAAATATTGCTAAAAAAATTCAATAATGCAATTTTTATGATAAATTTACATAACCATATATAATATATTTATCTTGATTTAATTTTATAAATTCCTCATATAAAAAACACCACGAATTTGGAAATAATAAAAATTTACCAATTTCTGGCTTAATTTTATAACTATTCCAAAAAATATATTCTCCGTCATAATTATTTAAAAACCAAACAAAACATAAATTCTTATCTCTGTTATTGGATATTTTTATTTCATTATTAATAGATGTTTGAGAATAATTATATTTAGTAATAATAAAATTATTAAAATTTATTTTATATCTAGGATTTCGATAAATGTTATATTTATTATCAACTTTATCTTCATAAAAATAAATAAAATTTTCTAATTTTTTATTAATAAAAAACCAATTAATATTACTTACATTGAGAACTAATCCATTAAAAAATTTAGAATTATTTTCAAAAACTCTTAAAAAATTTATTTTTTGAAAAATAGTAAGGTTATTATGTGAATCATAAATTTGGGAATTATTAACTAAATTATAAAAAATATCGTTTAATAATGTAGGTCCAATAGCTATATTTTTATCAGTTTCATGTAGATTAATACGTTTTACAATTTCATCAATAATTATTTTAATAAGTTTATTATTAACAGAACAAAAGATAGGAATATCAATTATGGTAGGATTATTAAAAATATTATAAAAAATTATAAATTCAGCATCTTTATCAACAAAATCCTCAAGTTTAATATTTATGCTGCAATCTAAATCTAAATAAAAACCACCATAAACATACAAAGCAGCATATTTAATAAATTTAGCTTTAGCAAAACCAACTTTTAGTTTATTGAAAGCATTAAGTGTATTTTCATCAAAATTATTTCTAATTAAATTTTCACCATCAATATCAGTTAAAAATATGTAATTATAATCTGAATTTATCTTTAAAAATTTCATAACATTTTTATGTATTTTTGGATGAACATTATTAGTAAAAAAAGTTTGAATAATATTTTTTGGTATTTTTTTATTTAAGTTTTCATTATTAGTCATAATATTTTTTTGAATATCAATGAATTTACAAATATTTTTTTTAAAATATAAATTATTTAATTTATAATTATAAACATTTTTATTTAATTCAATATTTAGATAATTATTAATTTTTTCATCAGCTATTTTAATAGTATTTACAGTTTTATCTTCTTTAATTTCTAGAAATTCTATTAAATCGTTACAAATAGAATTAGATAAAGAATTATGTTTTTCATATATAAATTTTTCCATATTAATTTATTATAAAGAAAAAATATAAATATCTTTATTATATTTATTATAACAATGTCTTATTATAAGAATAATATAGGGATACAAACAGACGTAAGTTATATTACAAATATTGATATACATAACACATTTTTTAAAACTGCAAATGCCAATGATAAAATTGTATTAAATACATCTTATTCTTCAACATTCGAAAATTTGCCAACAGAAATACCTAATACCCGTAATTATTCTGTATCTTTATCGGCATTGGGAATATTACCAGGATTATCAGTTAGTTCAGTTTCATATGGTTATACTGGATTAACAAATGCAGCATATTTGGGTTCAGCAGGTGGACAGGCAGGTAATACTAGTGTTCCTATATGGAATATATCGACAGCTGCTACAACCGCACCAGATAACGTATTTTTATGGTTTTATTATAGTTTTAATTTTAGTGGAACAATTACAAATGCTACAATATATGCAGCAGTAGATGATCAAGCAACTATTTATATAAATAACGTTAAAGTAAGTGATATAACATATTCTAGTTCATTCGGAGTATCATCGGCTCAAATAATTAATAATGTAACATTGGTAAATGGAACAAATTATATAAAAGTTGCGGCAAATAATAATGGTGGGCAAGCATGTTTAATATTAAGTATTTATAATGGAAGTACATATGTTACTGGAACAAATACAAATTGGAAGTTTGCTATTTCTAAAACTTATAATACATTACCAGATCCATTTAATATTGGTTCTACATCTAATGTTGATATAAGCACATTTTGTATAGCTCCATATATAGAAATAACAAATACAGGTTCTTCTACAATAACTATACCTAGTTGGTGTAACTCAATTACAGGAATTTTGATAGGAGGAGGTGGCGGTGGTACACCAGGAAATAAGACAAACCATTATGATTTTGTAGGTCATGGTAGACAATATCCAACCCAAGCTTATTCAAATAATGCTAATAGAAAAAGTGGATTTTTATATGCACTAAATGTTCAATGGAAAGATAATAAAGGCGGAGGGAATAATATATATATACAAGAAGCAACAAACCCAGTAAATGATAATGTTTTTGGAGAAGGTTTTTCACAATATTTATCTAATATTGGCGTTCAAGCTCCTGGCCCAACCCCAATAAGTTATAATCAATGGAATAATATAAACCAATTTGGTGCTTTTAATATAACGAAAGCTCCTGGACATTTTCTAAATACTAATAGGGGATTTACTTATAACAGTCAAAGTCATCCAAATGGAGATATTGATACAGGAGTTTATAATAATTTTAATTTTCAAGAAGAATTTAATATAAGCGGAGCAATTGCAGGATTTAATATTATTCCAGCAACAAATCCAGACTATCCAATAAACACTCTTAACCCAGGAACTCCAGGTATTGGTGGAGGGGGATCTAGTTTTGTTGTTTTTAATACTCCAGTTACATCGGGAAGCACGGTTACCGTATCAGTAGGGGCAGGTGGTGGCGTTTCATCATCTGGTGAAACTACACGTTGCACAGTGGGAGCAACAATTTTTTCAGCTCCTGGTGGTTCATCGGGTGGTCCTGCAGGAACTGCTCCTTCTACATCAGGAACTATAATAAAGGGGGTTTCAGGTAGTTCTACAAATACAACAACTTCAGGAAAATGTGGTTCAACTTCATTCACTAAATTAAATAATGGTAATGGAGGTATTGGTGCAACAGCTGCAATAACAGCTGCGTCACTATCTACTTCTGAACCAAATCCAGTTGCAACAGCAGGAAATAATGGTTATGCTAGAATATATTATTTTAATTGATAATTATAAAAAAATATTATAATTTAACCATAGTTTTCCAACCCGTAGTTAATTATTTAAAATTTGCAAATTTGGCATTGCTTTTAATAAAAATTGTTATGTATTCGCTTAACAATTTTTATCATATCTCCAGACCAATTTTGTGAGTAAAAATTAAAGGTTAATCTCTATTCGTGCATAAATATATTTATAAACGAAAAGGATATGGGTCTATCCGAAGATTTGGATCCAAATCTTCGGATAGACCTTAATAATATCTTTATAAAATTTCTAAAAACAAAACTAAAACATATTTAATACCATCAGAAATCATTCTTTTATTTAAAAGTTGCTTACCATTATAAATTAATAAATCTCCTTGATAAAGGGAAATTTTAGAATTATTCAATATAATTTCACCTCCAGAAAATTCTGTATTTTTATTTAAAAGAATATTTAATGTTAAAAAACAATCATCTCGATATTTTTTATTATCTTTCTGTTCTTTAATAAATTTGGTAACAAAAATATCTTTTATATTAAAATTAATATTCATATTATATAATTTATTAATTTCTAAAAACCAAAAATTAGTAATAAATAATAAAAATGAAAGAACAGAAGGTATTTTTTCAATGTTCAAATAATTATTATAATTAGGATAAGGACTATCAATCCATGAATTTAATTTTTCACTCTCATTAATAATCCAATAACATATTTCATTTGATAAACCATTATTTAATAATTTGCTTTTATAAAAACGATTAGTTTCATTAATATCACTATTGTCGCTAATATTAATTATTTGGTAAATATCATTCGCTAAAATGCCATATTTATTTTGTAATATTTCGTATTCATTATTATTATTGATTATATTAATTATAATATCCTTTTTTTCAATATGGCTATTGCATTTATTGATTAATAAAATATTAATGTATTTATAATTATCAAAAAATAAATTATCAAAAAAAAGAGGAGCAATTAAATTGTCTATTATAAATTCATTTTCAATTATAATTGGAATAATATTTTTTGTATTGCTAATTTCATTATTTGATTTATAAAAATTATTAGAATCAATGAAATCCTTATTCCATACATTTATTTTTAGATAAATAGAATTAGTATTTAAATTTAAAAAACCAAAATACTTTGAACTGTCAAAAACCAATTGTTTATTTTTTTTAGAAAAAGATATTGCAATATTGTTATTGTTTTCTGAAAAATCTTTGTATTTATAAGTATCTATATCAATATTTGTAAAAATAATAGGATTAGAGTTATCATTTAAAAACAATAACGATGATATAATTGGAAACTTTTTATATTTTTTATTATATTCTATGTTGTAGATATTTGAAGAATTTATAAATGAAAATTCTATCTCATGTAAAGCGTTATCATATTGAATATTTTTTCCTTTAAGGTAAAATAACGTAGTTTCATAAACAAATTTTTCTAATTTATCGTATCTAATTATTTCATTTGTATTTAAAATATATAGTTGATTTTGTTCTACTATTAATTCATTGTAATTAATTATTTCTGGTACTTTATATGATTTAAAAAAAATATTTTTATCATTATTATTATCATTCATTAATATTTATTATGAGTTATTTAAATTTTATATTTATTTTTTATTAATATAAATAAATCCTAATACATAAGGTATTGAAATCTCAATATTAGAATTAACAGTAAAATAGGAATACCAATCTAAAGGAAATATTAATAATTTTCCACTTTCAATTTTAATTTCATGATTTCTAAAAATAATAAATTCATAAGGACAATTATCAATAAACCAAATGAAGAAACAAATAGGTTTTTTATCCTTTACATGTAATAAATTATATATTTTTTCGTCATAAACAAGAGTTTCTGATATAATAAAATTATTTATAGATACGCAATTTATTATACTTGTTAATATATTTTTGTAATATAAATTATTAAAATACAAATTTATATTTGTATTAAGTTCTTCAAATAATATTTTAATTATAATATCATTTTCTTTATTTTCAAAAAAAAAAATATTTAATGGTATATCGGAACAACAATCTTTTTTTATAGTTTTTTTAATAATATCACATGTATTTTTATCTAAAGATTTTTTCTTTTCATAAATAAAATCTATCATATATTAATAATAATTATACTAATTTTTTAATACATATTTATTTAATTATTATAATAACATATTTCTCCATATAAAATATATAAATTTTTATCTGTTGTATTCTTAATTATTTTTTTAAAATCAAAAGGTGAAATAATCATTTTACCTTTTTTTGGTTGAATAATATTATCTTCAATCTCCGTTATTCCTCCATCTTCTAAATCGTTTAAATAAAAAATATATGTTAAAATATTATATCTGCTATGATTTTTAATAAAACTATTACAATTAATAGAATTTATAAAAGGATTTATTGAATAAATAATAAAATCATTAGTTATAATATTATTATTTAAATATTTACATAATTCATTACTAGTTAAAGTATTAAAATTTAATATAGCGTTATAATATTTTTTAATAGAAATTAAAAGTTGCTTATACAAACAATGTTCTATTTTTTCCCATTTTTTATTATTTTTTGGAATAATAAAGTGATTTTTTTCAATATGTTTATCTTCATAAAATTTTTCAATAATATCATCACATATTATATCTGACAAAACATTATTATATTCAATAATTAGGTTATTCATAATAATTAAATATAATATTATTTTTAAATAAATTTCTTCTATATTATTAATCTCTCAGATAGTTTGATTATAATTAAAAAGTTTTACCCTTTAGTTTCCAGTCTATATTTAGGCATGGGGATGTGATAAAATCGTTATAACCATAGTTCTCCAGATTATCCTTAATTAAGGATAACCTGGAAACTTGGTGATTCATTTCCCTAGAATTCCTTACTGTCCATGGTAAGGAATTCGTAGGCACATCTCCATGCGAATTTTCGCCCGGAGATTAAAGGTTAACTAATCATTGTATAAAAAATTAAATATATATCTATTAATCTCTATTCGTGCATAAATGTATTTATGCACGAATAGGATATGGGTTATCCTCTCTTTTGTATCCAAATGAATACAAAAACACGGATAGACCTTAATTTTTATCGTGTTTCTAAACTATAAAACTATGGTTAAAATATTTATATTTTATCACATACCCAAGTAGAAATTGTATATCTATAAGTATTATTTTCAAGTTCAGTACAATTATGAGGATGCGTCCAATAAGGAGGGAATAACAATAAAGAACCTTTTTTTAATTTTATAGAAACATTTTGATATGGAAAATTAAAAATACCACCATCGTAATCGTCATTAAGTGAAAATATAATTGATAATTTTCTTATCATTCTATAATCGCCAGAATTATTTTCTTTAATAAATGTTACGTTTGAATTATAAATTTTAGTAATTCCATCTATATGAGATCTAGTTTCTCCATATATTTTTCTGAATGTATATCCAGTATTATAATCTAAAGTAAGACTGCACAATTTTGTCATTATAGAATTAGCAATTTCAATCTTTTTATTAATATTTGTAATAATATTTTGGGTTTTTGTTTTATCAATACCATTAATTTTATTTGAATAGATAGATTTTTTTTTATTAACATTTTCTAACAATTTATTATACAAAATATCATCAATAGAAAACCGATAAAAATTATTATAATATTCATCGTTAAATAAAGCATCAGAAATATAACTATAACATTTTACATTGTTTATATCATCTAAATAATGAAGTTTTTTTAAAGGTAATTCATTAATAAAATCAATAAATTCAAGACATAATTTATCATCAATAATATTTTCTAAAACAAAAATATTTGTTTTATCGTATTCAATAACATTATAATTATCAATAACTTTTAAAATTTCTGTCATTAATAATATTAATTAAAAATTTTTATGTTAATTTAAGCCAATTTATTCTAATTTTTAGAATTAATATTCGATATATAAAAATGAAAATGAAGAGTTGCATCTATTAAATTTTAGGTTTACTATAAAAATTAATCTATTCGTGTTTAAGGACTATCCGTGTTTTTGTATCCATACATTCTTTGAGGATACAAAAGACTGGATAACCCATATCCTATTTGTGCATAAATATATTTATGCACGAATAGAGATTAAATATATATTATGCATAAATATGATATATGTATGTAATCCTGATTTTTTATCCAAATTGATAAAACATGGAAAGTATCACCCTTATATACATTCTATAAATTTCCAAGAAACTACAATTCTCAAATCCATTATATAACGATAAAATGACGTACTTTTATGAATATAATTTGAAGGAAAAAAAATTCCTCTATTAAATAATGGTTCAAAACAAATAATTGCTTTGGTATCTGGTAATTTAAAATTAATATACCCTCCTGCAATATCTACATAATTTTTTTCAATATTTGAAACATATAAACAGAAAGTGTAATAATTTGGTTCATCGTAATCGGTATGAAACGTACCATCTTGACCAAATGTCTGTCCGTTTGCATAAACTGTTAATAAATTAAGATTTTTTCCCACTGTTTTTTCTATTATTTTTTTTATATATTTTGATAAAAATTCAAAATCATTAAGGGTCATAGACCAAAAAGGCGTTTCATATTTATTAACACCATTACTAGTATGTCCCCAATCCCATTTATTTTCTTTAATAATTTTAATAATTTCTTCTATTTCAAAGGCTTCTAAAAAATTATCAAAAATTAAAATTTTATCCATATAAATATAAATATTAATATAATATTAATTATTATTTTATATTAATTAATGGAAAATATAGTTATAATTGATAATTTTTTTTCACAAGAAAATTATAATAAAATATGCAGTTATTTTAAAATTACAAATTACGATTGTAATTCTATACATCGTCCGAATATAGATGAAACATCTGATAAACCATTCTGGAGATTAGAATTATCAAATGTAGCTTTTTTTAATGATTATTTAAAGAAAATTATTGAAAATAAATTTAAAAAAAATTTCATTGTAAAAAGAGTTTATGCAGTAGGGCAAAATTACGAACAAAATAGTAATTATCATCCAGATGAAAGAGAAATAAATAATACATGTTATACATTTTGTTATTATATAAATGAAAATATAACAGAAAACGATGATGGTTATTTTTACATAAAAATTCCAAATAAAAAATATATATTGGGTATAGAACCATTGCATAATCGAGGTATTTATTTTAATTCAAATTATATACATAAAGGAACTGGATATAACAGATTTAGCAATGAATTAAGAATTTGCATAGCATGGAAATTAAAAGAAATAATATAAAAATAAAGTATTATTATTATTATGTCAATATATATACAAGAATTTAAGAATTCAATTCCAGCAATATTATGTGAAGAAATAATATCGAATTATGAAATGGAAGAAAAATGTGAAGGTCAAACATTAGGAGGTATAAATAAGAATATATTAGATTCTAAAGATGTAAATATAAAGAATGATTGTGAAACATGGAAAAAATATTTTGATTTTTTGTCAAAAGAACTTTCAAAAAAATTAGATATATATATTAAAAAAATAAATGGAGAAATAAATTTAAAAAATTTATTTTTAAGAGGATTACGTATAAAAAAATATGAAATAAATAAGGGTAAATATGTATTTCATACTGATAATTTATTTAATTTTGATACAAATTCTAATCGCGTTATAACGGTTTTATGGTATTTAAATAATGTAGAAAAAGGTGGTGAGACCATTTTTAAAGAAACAAATTTAAAAATAAATCCAGAAGAAGGAAAAATGTTATTATTTCCATCTTGTTGGACATTTCCACATTGTGGGGCTATACCAAGTACTAATGACAAATATGTAATAGTCGGTTGGTTAGAACAATCTGTTATGGAATTTTTACCAAATATTGAAAATGTAAAAGTAACTAATAATGCTAGTAATTATATTATAGAAAGAAAATATAATCAACGTTTTTTATTTAAAACTTTTTTAACAAATGAATTATGTAATTGGATAATTGAAGAATCAGAAATTTATGCATCAAGTAATGGCGGTTGGACAACTGATAGACATTTAAGATATCCAACAACAGACATACCAATATATAAATTAAAAAACGTTGAAAGTTTTCTTTCAAAAAATTGTATTGATACAATTAAAAAAAATATAATATTTTCATATTGCATAAATGAAAACTTTATTATAAAAATACAGGATTTATTTATAGTAAAATATGAATATGATGAAAACAAACAAAACTCATTAGAAATGCATCGTGATAATTCTGAAATAAGCGCTTTGGTTTTATTAAATGACCCAATAGAATTCACTGGAGGTGGAACATATTATGAAGATGGAATAACATATAATTTGGGAAAAGGAGATATGATAATTCATACTAAACAACACAGGCATAGTGGGTTGAAAATAACTTCTGGAAAACGATATATTTTAGTATTCAATTTAAATTTAGATTTTATCTAAGTATATTATTTCTTCTAATTTCCATGCTATACATATTCTCATGTCAGTAATATATCTATTAAATGATATACCTTTGTGATAAAGATTAGATTTAAACAATACTCCTCTATTTTTGTTTGGTTCAATAAAAGTGCCGAATTTATTATTTTGTTCTTTAATTAATAACATTCCTCCAGCAGTTTCAATATCGCTATCATCCAAATTATTAATATATAAACAAAAAGTATAATGTTCAATTTCTATTGAATCTTGATGATACGAACCATTTTGCCCATATGTTTGACCATTAGCGTATACTCTTTTTAATACAAATTTCTTATTGGTATTTTTCTCTATTAATGATAAAATATATTTTGAGAAAAATATATCATCAAAAAGATTTGCTGACCAAAATGGCGTATTAACATTTTCTCTTCCATTAGAACTATGACCGTAATACCAAGCTTTTTGTTTCAAAATTTTATTAGCTGTTTCAAAATCTTCTGAAGAAAGAAAATTATCAAATACTAAAATATTGTTCATTAATTTTTTTTAATGTTTAATATTTAACTTCTTTTAATCTCTATTCGTGCATAAATGTATTTATGTACAAATAGGATATGGGTTATCCAGTCTTTTGTATCCGCAAAGAATATATGGATACAAAAACACGGATAGACCATTAAGAAACTATTATTAAAAAAAAATTTGTATAGTTCTACGTATATCACTATACATTGATGTTGGAGATACAGAATGAGGAACACCTCCAAACTGTTCTATAGCTAGATTTTTTTTAGGTACAATAGCTTTTATTTCATTTTCTGTTTCATACAAAAATAAACCACCCGAGTTTTTATCCCAATTTTTATTTAAATATATAGTAATTCCTCCATTATGTTTTGAATCAGTATGCCATGGAATATGACTAATTGAACTATAAAAATAGAACATAATGCATTTAATTTTTTTATTGTTTTTTTCTTCAATAGTTTTTGAAATTTTTTTATATAATTCATTATTATTATTTATGTCAATGATATAAATTGGAGCACTATCATGTACTATATCATTATTCCAATAAGTTAAATTTAATCTATAATTAATATTGAAATCATTATTTTTATTGTTACTATTAAATAAATAATAAGAATATTGAAAACATTCATTAAATAATACTTCATCTAAATAATTTTCATAAACAGTAATTTTTTTTTCCATTATTTATAACAATAAATACTTTTTAATAAATTAAAAATAAATATTTTTATTTGATTTTTTAATAAATGTATTTTTTAATTACTCACCCACTAACAAAACAAATAACCTTCCTATCACCTGAAAATCTCCGATCCGAAACCCCACCCACTTCAACACGACTTTTAAACATCATCTTCGTCAAGTCAGTATCAATCGAATAACCATTCCCCCGTAAATAACCCAATACAGAAGGAATATCATCCGCACCCATAAAAATATCAGTATTTTTCCAGTTAAAACAACCCGACTTCTTAGGATATCTCAAAAGAACATAAACACAATTACTAACATTACCAAACATAGTTCCAGCATCTTGAAAAGCCGATAACTTCGGTAAATTAACCAAACAAACCATATCAGATAATACACCATTAGGCATTCGATCCAAAGTAATGATATTCTGATAAGTTTTCCAATAAGGATTTAATATAGGCTCTAAATAAAGAACAAATGTATTCCCTGAACCAGATCCAAAGTTAGCAAAGGGACTTTCCATTATATTACCATCGCTAAATAAATAATAACAAAAGTATTATTATTTATCCATTGAAAATAAGGGAATAAAATCACATATACGTTCACTTAAGGTCTATCCGAGGATTTGTATCCAATTGGATACAAATCTTCGTTAGACCCATATCCTATTCGGTGATAAATACATTTATCCCCAGATAGAGATTAAAGGGAGGGATCATAAGGGAACCGTAGGTTCCCTTAAAAGGTCGTACCGAGATTCGAACTCGGATGGTGGGATTCAAAGTCCCAAATGCTAACCATTACATCATACGACCAGATATTAATTTTCCCTACCATCCAAAAGATATACTACACTCCATAACTAACATACACCCTCCCCCAAATAATAAAATAATATGTCTTTATACTAATTTTTATAAAAAAACATATAAAAAAGGGAACCTATTAAGGGAACCTACGGTTCCCTTAAGATCCCTCCCTTAATAAGGTCTATCCGATTATAAATTTACATATTACCATATAATGATTAATCTCTATTCGTGCATAAATGTATTTATGCATGAATAGGATATGGGTTATCCTGTCTTTTGTATCCGCAAAGAATGTATGGATACAAAAACACGGATAGACCTTAATCAATTTATAGATAATTATAATGAGATGGAATACTGGATATTTTTACAAAATCTAGGTTCCCCTTTAAGGGAGGGATCTTAAGGGAACCGTAGGTTCCCTTAATTGGTTCCCTTAATAAAAAATTGAATACTTTTCTTGAAAATTATAATAATCAATATAGAAAACATAATAAAATGGAAAATCAAAACCAAAATATAAAATTAAAAACCTATCGTTTCATTTTAAGCAATGAAATGATAGAACACCTTTCTAATTTCGCAAAGGTTCATCAATATGATGATCAAAAAATATTCAAGGAAGAATGGAAAATCTGGTTAACAGATGAGAACATCAAATCACTTATAAATGAAGAAATAAAACGCCTATCTAATATAGGATGCACTAAAGATATTATAGATAAAATGTATAAAAGTGCCAGATATTATTACCGTAATAAACAAACAAAAGAGAAAAATACCCAACCAAGAAAATCATATGAGCATACATCAAAAGAAATCCAGGAAAAAATGGATGAACATATTTACAGGCAAATCAATGAAAATGCACAACAAATAGAAAAAGATTCAAGCAATGAAAAAAAAATAAGTAAAATATCACCTGCAGAGAGTTTTGATCATTATCTGCAAGAAAATAAAGAGGATTTAATAAAAGAATTATCAAATAATAATCAAAATAAAATTACAAGAGAAGAATGTGAGAACCTGATTAAAAAATATAAAAAAACCTATAAAAACCGATTTTATAATATCAGAGTTTCAGTAAATAACCTAATATAAATTCAAAAGTTTATTCAGATAATCAGAAAAAGGTAAATAATGATCTCTATTTAATTCTCTACAAATAAAATCATATGAGCAATCATCGCTTTTACAATCTGAAATCATTCGCAACAGATTACTAGAAAAACCGGATAGCAATAAAGCATTCGCATAAACCCGGTCAGCTATATCAAAAACCCCTTTTTTTGATAAATTCCAAAATATAAGCTTTGGTACCCTACTATAAAATTGGTTCTCAAAATAACTATAATAATTATCAATATCACCTTCACCAAACCTATTAGAAAACAATACCAACTTTACATTAGAATTATATTTTGATTCACTCATCGCATCAACTAATAATTGGATTCCCTTCTCAAAAGAAAAGGCAGTGTTATTATGAGAACGAATAAGCTCACAAAGGATCTCAATCATGGAAACAAACCCCTCACAATCTTTCAGATTTATCCAAACAGGGCTATTTTCTAAACATAAAATCCGTTTTCCAAAGGAGCTGTTTTGAGCAATTAATAAAGATAACCCAATACCAACATAAAAAGATTCAGCATCATTCTCCTGCATTTTATAAGAAATATCAAGAATAGGTAGGGTATTAATAAATAAATAGGATTGACTTCTAGAAAATAGTTCCCATTTATAATTTAATAAATCACATTCATCCTTATAAAAATGATTTTCACCAGCAGTTTTTAATATTCGAAAAGCCTCTTTTACATAATAAGAAACAGGTAGTTGTATAAGATCTACCTTTGCCAGATTATCCAAAGAAGAATTTTTCTTATATATATTTTCAATATGTTTTTGAGAACATTTTATTTTACAAATATGCCTTCTAATATCGCTTATTGAAATGATTTTAGACCTTTTAACATTTGAATTATAATGGGATGTATAATAAGATAAAAATAGGCGAGGTTGTTTCATAATAGTATATTTGGAAATATTACTGACATTAATTTCATCCCAATGTTGAGAACATTGTTTGATTTCGGTTGTATCTAAAAATGTATTAAGTGAAGATAAAATTTTACGATAGTTTTTTTTACATTTATTTAAAGCAAGTTTATAATTACTATCTGTCTCTAAAACATCACTTAATCTCCAATTTTCATAATGATTTGCCCAATGGATAACTAATAATTCAAATAGCCATTTAAATCGAGGTTTTTCACGAGGAATCCATTTAGCTATAGAGGATATCTGATTCCGAAGACAGGATGCACCAGCACCTTTCCAAATATCAAGATCTTTTTTAAGCATTCTATTCATTAATTCAATACAAACCCGGATAAGCCCATCTTTAATTCCATGATTAGAATGTTGTCGAATATATAGACATAAATATTTTAGATCACGCCAAGATCCAAAGTTCTCTAATTGATAAAGCAGATAAACAGCAAGACTAGGAAATTCTTTATAAAGTTCATATACTAACATATAAAACAGGTCATGTTCTCCTTTCCCATAATAAAGATCCCGAGTATGAATAACTAAACGATAAAATAAATCCAGGTAATTCAGATAGGGAAAATCAGAATCTGACCTACCCTTTTCACGATTACTATATAATTCTTTTTTTAATATTTGGAGAACGCAATTGAAAACACCACCGATGTTTTTAATACATAATTCATCGTTTTTACGTGTTAAATAAAAGAATAAATAAACAAGCTGTTCTCGAAAATAATTAGTTAAATCAATTGTAATAATATTCGGAAATTCATTAAGGTCAGGAATATATAAATCCATATAGGAGTAATAGTATAAAATTTCTATATGGTTTTTAAGGTCTATCCGTGTTTTTGTATCCATACATTCTTTGCGGATACAAAAGAGAGGATAACCCATATCCTATTCGTGCATAAATGTATTTATGCACGAATAGAGATTAAAGGTCTAACTGGTAATTTGTTTACGTGTACCATGGTTATTTTTATTCCTTTTATATGCAGTTCTATTACCCTCCTGAATACGTACCTTTTTCGTTATGGTTTTATCAGAAATCTCTTTCTCAACGGGTTTTAATATTGATTTTAATGTATGACGATGGTTTACTAATTCAACCTCCTCAAAGAAGAAATAGATAGCATTTATTTCATGAAAAATAAAAATAGAATGATTTATTTCAATATCATCCATGATAGAGAGAACTTTTAAGAAGGTATTTCCAGGCTTATCATTGTTTTCATTGTTTTCAATGTTTTCAATGTTCTCATTTTTAGAATAGGATTGAATATTTTCAGGCTCTAAATCAACTAAATAACATAAGACATCAATTAATTTATATTTTGAAAAAGGAGTTTTAATTTTCCTGGTTTGTATGATTTGTAAAAGGGTTTCATTAGATAGGCACGATGATTTACCATCAGAACTTAATACCAATTCTAGTTTATCACTGATAATTTTTTCAATATATTGATTACGATTAATATATACAAAATAGGCATTTATTGAATCCATAGGTTCTCGAATATAATTTTCATTAATCGAGTAAAGACGCTCATGATCAGCTATCCATGAAGTATCTAAATCATTCGAAGAGTTTTCATCATTGGTATCATATATTTCAATACCCTCACATTCTTCATTATAATCATTAGTATTATCATATAATTCATTTATAATACATTTAATATTTTCAGGATTATTAATTTCATCGCCCATTTATATTTTTCCCATATTACAATTTATATATTTAAACACAAATAAAATAAAGAACTTTTTTAATATATATATGTCTCGAAACAGCAAAATCTAGAGATGTTTTACTACCAAATGAGAACACTATAAAATGCGTTAGAACCTATTTGGATCACGCGACTAATTAAGAGATCTGATGCATAGCAAAAGGAAATCTTAATAATATTGTCTTTCATGTAATTCATCAAAAATTTCTACATAGTATACTAAAAAATAATTATAACGGTGGAAAATTTACTCGAGACAGCGATATGTATTTATTAATACATATCATGGTATTTTTGGGGGTTCATAATAGAATATATTTCTATTATGAATAATATGTATTCTCTCGAATAAAAGATATAATTAATAATATAAAGGTATAAATATAATTATAATTATTAATATTAATAAAATATGGTGAATATTGTTGTATCAAAATACAAAGAAAATGTAGATTGGACAAAAAATTTGAAACACAAAGTAACTATATATGATAAATGTGAAAATCCAATAGAAGGAAGTATCAAATTAAAAAATGTAGGTAGAGAAGGGGAAACATTTTTATATCATATAGTTAATAATTATGATAATTTAGATGATGTAACTGTATTTTTACAGGGAAATCCATTTGATCATTTACAACTATTAGTAGGATGGAGAATAGTAACATCAGATGAAGAAATTAATAAGGTAGTTAATAAAATAAATACAGAAATAAATGACAATTGCGACTTTTCTACTTTTTATCAAGTTTTATATAATGATCAAAATGGAACAAATGGTGTAAATACAACAACTGCATGTATAAAATATTATGGTGAAAATTATAAATATTTTACAGTATCTCCAGGAGCACAATATATAGTTCCAAAAAAAAACATTTTATCTAGGCCATTGGAATTTTGGAAAAAATTGCATTTGGCTATGTATAACAATGAAGAATTAAATGGTTATTGTCAAGAACAACTATGGTATTTAGCTTATAATAAAAAGATGAACTATGAGGTTGGTAACCATGATCAAGAAAAAATGAGATGTATAAATTCACATCCAAGTTTTGATGTTACTCCTTACAGTTATTTCGAAAAACAAAATATTAACATTTAATCTCTATCCGGGGATAAATGTATTTATCACCGGATAGGATATGGGTCTAACGAAGATTTGTATCCAATTGGATAAAAATCCTCGGATAGACATTAACCATAGTTCTCCAAACTTGGCAATGCCTTTACCTAGAATTCCTTACCGTTCACGGTAAGGAATTCTATGCACATCTCTAGGCGAATTCTCTCCTGGAGATTAAAGGTTAATATCATCTATTGTTTCATTATATTCATTTGAACGATATGTATAATTATCCTGAAATTGTATATGAAAATTACGAAATCCAATTGAATGTTAATTATAATTATAATTAATATATAAATATTTATACTTAATGATATATATTAATTAAATTTATTTGTATTTTATTATTAAAATGAAAATTCTTTTTGTTAATACATGGATGCATCAAAAAAATATGCATTCCTTTATGAATTATAAAAATATTCAATTAACTATTGTTAATAATATTTCAGATATCAATAATTATGACTTATCTACATTTGATTGTGTCTATAGTCCTACTGACCCAATAGATATTTCAAAATATCCTGGTATTTGTTTTTTATTTGGTCCACATTTTAGTGTTTTTCCTGATGATAAAATTAAAAATATACAGTCTAATAATTCAAGCTATTTAATGCCGAGTAAATGGTGTATTGATTTTTGGAATAATTATTCTATATGTAAAAATCTTAATATGGTATCTTGTCCATTCGGTGTTGATACTGATAGATTTTGTGAAATCAAAACTTCTTCTGAAAGGCATCTTGTGTTTATTTATTATAAATCTAGGCAACCTCGAGAACTTGAGTTCATTGAAAATTTATTAAAAAATAATAATATTCCATATCGTATTTTTAGTTATCGTCACCGATATAATGAAGAAGAATATCTAGAATATTTGCAAAATTCTAAATTTGGTATTTGGGTAGATGCTCATGAAAGTCAGGGGTTTGCTCTAGAAGAGGCTCTATCTTGCAATGTTCCATTGCTTGTATGGAATATAAGAAGTATGAACCAAGAATATGGACAAAATTATCCTGATATTCCTGCAACAACTATTCCTTATTGGGACGAAAGATGTGGAGAATATTTTTATGATATGTCTGATTTTAAAGAAAAATGTCAGCTATTTTTTAGTAAAATAGAATCGTATAGGCCACGTGATTATGTTCTCGAAAATCTATCTATGTCTGTTTGTGAAAAAAAAATTATGGATTTGATAATGGATTTGAAAAATAACAAATAATACTTCAATAAATATAAAGTATAAAAATTATATATTTATTATAATGCTTATTCCTCTTCACAATCTTGTTCAAAAATATAATATTAAATTTAATGGTATATTACATGTAGGTGCACACGAGTGTGAAGAGATACATGATTATGAACGTTACATCGGTCGTAATAATATATTATGGATTGAGGGATTACCTGATAAAGTAAATTTATCAAAACAAAAATTTCCTGGAATTTTAATAGAAGAGGCTGTTGTTTCTGATTGTAATGATATTGTAACATTTCATCGTTCTAATAATGGACAATCTTCTTCTATTTTAGAACTTGGATTACATAAACAATTTCATCCACAAGTATGGTATACTGATTCTTTTGTAGCTGAAACCAAAATGTTAAAAGATATCATATGTAATTATCAAATTCCTTTTAATTTTATAAATCTAGATATACAGGGTGCTGAATTGAAAGCACTGAAGGGTATGGAAGAATATCTAGATAAAATAGATTATATATATACTGAAGTTAATTCAGATTACGTATATGAAGGATGTGCTCTTATTGGAGAATTAGATGAATATCTCCAAGGATTTGGGTTAATACGTGTCGAAACCAAATGGTGTGGCGATTATAGATGGGGGGATGCATTTTATATTCGGCAATAATTTTATATTCGGCAATAATTTTATGTAACCATATCCCATTCTGTGATAAATATATTTATCCACGAATAGGATATAGGTAATCCTGATTTTTGTATCCGCAAAGAATGTTTAGATAGTAAAATACAAAAACATGTATAGACCTTTAATCTCCATACCTATTTTAGGTCTGGAGATGTGCATAAATTCCTTACCGTGAACGGTAAGGAATTCTATGTAAAGGCATGCCAAGTTTCCAGAATGTACTTAAATAAGTACATTCTGGAGAACTATGGTTAAAAACATATTATTACACCTTTTCTCATTTAAAATGCCCGTTATTTTTTGTAATATTTTTCTAAAATAATATAAATGAAAGTTATTCCATTAGGATTACAATGTTCTGTCCCCGAAGGAATTAAACGAGCAAATATGCGTGAATATTCGTATCCGATTGATTGGTTATGGTCTCCAAGTAAAACAACATATAATATATTAAGTATTCTAATAAATGATGGTGTTGAAAATGCATTAGAATATATGACAACTGGCTACACGTATTACAGATATCTTGGTAATGAACACTATATATCTGTTGATAATATTACAGAAAGTCAAATGAATAAGAATAGTGAATTAGGAAATACACATTTTACAATCAATAATGACTACAAAAATAAATTAAAAATAAGAATAGAAAGATTATTAAGAGATATAATATCAGGTGAAAATATATTATTTGTATATGCTGACGCAGCGAATTCTTATTTAAATTATCATTTAGACGATATTGAATATGGTCTAGATGCTACGAAATATTTATTAAAAATATATGAATTAATTTATCCGCTTAAGGTCTATCCGTGTTTTTTGTATCCATTTGGATACAAAAGACAGGATAACCCATATCCTATTCGTGCATAAATACATTTATGCACGAATAGAGATTAATAATAATATTAAAATAGTTTATTTTTGTTGGAATGAAAGAAAACGAGAAAACGATATAATTGAATATGTTTCTTACGATTTTAAAAATAATTGGGGTGAAGTTAGCGAGTTAATTAAAACATATCTAATTAATATTAATGGGCGTTTTAAATGAGAAAAGGTGTAAAAACAACACCAAAAGTTGATTGGGGTATGATATGGTGTATATAAAATTATTTTGTAAATAATAATATATAATAAAAACAATATATAATAAATAATAATAAAAATAGTATATAATAACAAATATATAATTATGTTAAAACGTAATATATGTGCAATATGTGGTTCAACTTTAAATAATATTTATTCTTTAAATAATATGCCAATAAAATTATCGTGTCCAGATATTTATGTTAATCATACAAGTACATTATCATATTCACAATGTATTTATTGTAATACTATTCAATTAGATGAATTAATACCTCCTGAAATATTATATTCAGATTCACATAATATTGAAACAGTAGGAAAAATTTGGTCGGAATATTTTTTATTTTTCTCTGATTATATAAAAAATTTTATTAATAATAAAATTATATTAGAAATAGGAGATCCATCAGCAAAAATAGCATCATTATGTAATAATTATGAAAGATGGATTATAGTAGAACCATCAAAAAATACAAAATTATTGTTTAATGAAAAAATAACATTTATAGATGGATTTTTTGATGAAAAAACAATTATTAATGATAAAATAGATATTATTATTCATTCACATGTATTTGAACATATATATGATCTTAATGTTTTTTTAAAAAAATGTTATGAAATACTAGATATGGATGGTAATATGATATTTGGTATTCCAAACATGGAATATATTGCAATAAATAATTTATCACCATTTTTGGGTGTTTTTTTTGAACACACAATATTTTTAAATAAAGAAAATGTAAGTTATTTGTTAAATAAATTCGGATTTGAAATAATAGATATATCAGATTATTTAAATCATAGTATTATATTTAATGTCAAAAAAAATCCACATAAATTAAAAAATAAAGCAGAAAAAGAAAAAATAATAAGAATAATAGATTATAAAAAATTATTTATTGAATCATTAGATAATTATAAAAAGTTTATTATTAATTGTAATAATGTTATATGTGAAAATCTTTACAAAAAATGCTATTTATTTGGAGCGTCATATAATACTCAATTTTTATTAGCATTAGGATTAAATGAAGAAAATATATGTGGAATACTTGATAATTCTACAATGAAACATAATAAATACTTTTATGGATACAATATCAATATAATGACGCCCAACATTTTAGAAAATGAAGACGCAATAGTAATATTGAATAATGGAGTTTATAATGAAGAAATATCAAAACAAATTTTCGAAATAAATAAAAATACAATACATATTATTAAAAACAACACCAAAAGTTGATTGGGGAATGATATGGTGCATTTATATTTATTATATAATAAATATAAATATAAATATTAATTATAAAAAATAGGTATAAATATGGATTTGGATAAAATAAATTATAATTCAATGGATACAAATAATAATAATAAATATTTTAATAAAAGCGAGAATAACATAGTAATAGTTACAGCTTTTTTTGATATAGATAGAAATAAATGGTCAATTTTAAATAGATCTCCATATTATTATCTAGAATCCATCAAATATTTATTTAACACAGAAAATATTATAATTGCATTTATTGATACAAATTATATTGAATATATTAAAAAATATATTAATGATTCTATTTTTTCAAAAGAAAAGAAAATTATAATAATACCAATAGATTACGATTGGTTATACACTTATAGTGACTCCTGGAAAAAAAATGAAATTTCAAAAAAAATTATGCAATCAGATGAATATATTAAAAAAGTTTTTTATAGAATTAAAAATGGGAATCCAGAAAATATATACTCGGAATATAATACAATAAATCATTGCAAAATTGATTTTATTAAATATACTATCGATAATAATTTAATTAATGAAAACGATTTAATTTGTTGGTGTGATAGTGGATATTATAAAAGCATTTTACATGATAATGTAGATGAATTTCCAATTTCAAATCTAGAAATAAATAAATTTAATTTAAACAAATTAAACTTTTGTTTAAGAAATAACATATCATACATTGATAGTGATATAAATTATACGTTGATGAATGCTCCTGAAATATTTACGGGTAGTTTTTTTTCAGGAACATCTGAAACTATGTTAAAACTATATAAACTATATCATTATTGTTTAGACGAGCTTTATGAAAATAATATATCAGATGATGATCAGCATATTTATTTAAGATGTTTTTTTAAAGAGCCTGAATTATTTGAATTATTTTTATCAACTGAAAAATGGCCCCAAGCTTTAAATTATTTTCAAAAAATTTTAAACTAAAGTCGATTTACATGTTTTAATTTTTTCAAGGGCGTAAATCATTTTTAAGGTCTATCTGTGGTTTTGTAGCCATTAGGCTACAAAACAACTGATGACCCATATCCGATTAGCGGATAAATATATTTATCCTCTAATAGAGATTAATAATAAATGAACGTATAAATAATCTCTATTTGTAGATAAATATATTTATTTTAAAAGAAATTAAATGTAATTCGATTTATTATATAAAATATTTTTTATATGAGTAATTGTATAGCTTTTTTATCAAATAAACTTACGTTACGTGGAACGGAAATAGCTATTTTTGATTATGCTGATTATAACGAAAAAATATTAGGTAATAAAAGTATAATTATAACCAGAGATTATGAAAAAATTAAAAATGAATTTGATGTAGATATTAAAGCTTATAATAAATTTCAAAATAGATTTAAAGTATGTTATTATTCAAATAAACAGGATATAGATAACATAGTTATCGAGAATGGTATATCTCATATTTTTATTGAAAAAGCAGGAGATTGGGATGGGCTTATTTCAAACACATGTAAAAATATAATACATTGTGTTTTTACAACAAGTACACCACACGGACAAGTATATGTACCTATAGGACAAACTATTAATAATATACATGGTACTAATTATCCGGTTATGCCATATATGGTAACACTACCTGAATCAGAAGATAATTTAAGGGATGAACTAAATATTCCTGAAAAAGCCATAGTTTTTGGAAGATATGGAGGAAAAGAGTCATTTGATATTTCATTTGTTTATAATGTAATTAAAAATATATTAGATATTCGAAGTGACATTTATTTTGTATTTATGAATACTAATGTTTTTTATGAGCATAAAAATATAATTTATATAGAAGGAAATAGTGATATGATTTATAAACGTAAATTCATAAATACATGTGATGCATTATTACATGCAAGAGAAAGAGGAGAAACATTTGGATTAACATGTGGTGAATTTGCTATTTGTAAGAAACCGGTAATAACATATGGAAAATCAAGAGAAAATGAACATCTTTTAATATTAAAAGACAAAGCAGTTATTTATAACACACAATATGAATTATATAATATTTTAAATACATTTACAAAAGATAAATATGATATGAATCAAAATGGTTATATGTTTTATAGTCCTGAAAATGTAATGAATATTTTTAAAAATATTTGTTTAATATAAAAATATTTACAAATTTTTAAATAACAAAAATATTTATTTCTAATATAATTTAACCTTTAATCTCCAGGCGAGAATTCGCACGGAGATGTGCATAGATTTCCTTAACGTGAACGGTAAGGAAATCTAGGTAAAGGCATGCCAAGTTTCCAGAATGTACTTATTTAAGTACATTCTGGAGAACTATGGTTAAGGTAAAATATACGTAAGAATTATATATATTTTTTGTATAATATATTATATATGATAATAACAAAGGATTCAATAGATTACATTAAAAATGGAATTTATAAATATTTTATAATTAATAATGTCATAAATTATAATTATGAAAATTTTAATTCTATAATTATTTTCAATATAAATAATAAAATAGAAGATCAAACAAATTATTATTTAATTCTCGCTTTTCCCTTTTCAAATGCTGTATTTCATTGGATAGCTGAATGCTGTGTTTATTTTGATTTATATCATAAATTAAAATTACAATATCCATTATTAAAAATAGTATTCTTAATAAAAAAAAATTATCATAAAATAATTTGTGAATATTTTAATATAAATGATAATGATATTGTTTATTCAATAAATGAAAATAATACTTGTATATTTCCGTTACCAATAAGTATGTTAAACGATCCAACAATATGTGATGATTATAAGCTATATAGCAATATTTTATTAAATAAATTAAACAATCTTAATTTTGAAAAAAAAAAAGATTTATTAATTTTACCAAGACAAATAAAAGATAATCATCATACTCGTATAAATAATTGTTCAGATATATTAAATAATATACAAAAAAAAATAATATTAAATACAGATGACATAACAGATTTTAGTGAACAAATTAAATATATTAAAGAATCTAATACTATAATTGTATCTGATGGATCTGCTTTTTTATTAAATGGGATTATAGCAAGAAATTCGAAAATTATAGTACTAGGTGATATTGTAATTTCACAATCAAACGATTATTTAAAAATTAAATATTATTACGATATTATAAGTAGTATTAATAATGTAATATTTATTCCTTATTTACATGGCAATTACGATAATAATAATTTTTTATATGATGATATCAATAGATACCTATAAAATTATATAATTATTATACTATATAAATATATAAATATATAAATAATTATATATTTATGAATAATAAATTTTCAATTGTTATACCTACACGTGGTACAGGATCAGCATATAATATTTTTATAAAATATGCAATACCACTTTATGAAAAATATTTAAATTGTAATGAAATTTTAGAATTTATTATTATTTGTCCAGAAGAAAATATTACAACAGTTGAAAATG
>Ga0214921_10001077_pt1 | contig 47467 bp, 30 predicted proteins | sample LL1505_MetaG_FD_177992 | JGI IMG/M metagenome (GOLD analysis project Ga0214921, IMG submission 177992) | Freshwater microbial communities from Lake Lanier, Atlanta, Georgia, United States - LL-1505 | ecosystem: Environmental > Aquatic > Freshwater > Lake | place: USA: Georgia | collected... | reverse complement strand
ATTGAGGCCGCGCGAGCGGGTATCAGTCACCACAATCAGCCAAGTTTTGCTGAAGTGTTTGACGGGTTGCGAGGCTAAGCAAAATGGCTGAGGCAGTTTTAGAAGCCCCAACAGAAGAGGTCGTTGAAGATGCAGCGCCTGCTGATGCGGGTATGGATGCTGCGGCTCAAGCAGAACCACTTATTCCCGAAGAGGCCGACGAAGATGCGCCAGTGGTGGTGGCTCCGTCCATCACCATCAAAAAAATCATGGACGATGGGCACGGTGGTGCTCACGGCGGTGCTTGGAAAATTGCGCTGGCCGACATGATGACGGCCATGATGGCCTTCTTTTTGTTAATGTGGCTGTTAGGTGCGTCCAATGCCGACCAACGTAAAAGTGTGGCGGATTATTTCAAGCCAACTTCTCAGAGCAACGTCACCATGGGTAAGTTGGCGGGCTCTGACGGCATGTTGGGCGGCTCTTCAGTCATTGACACCGAGGGCTTTCCCTTCTCTGCCAAACAAACCAACATGCTGAACATGGTGACACCACGTTCGCAAGGCGGGCCTACTGAAAACGATCCTTCACCGAATGGTGCCGACAGCAAAGAGTCGGGGCAAGACGGCGATCCAGGTAAAAAAGGCAAGGAAGCTGCAGACCAAGCCAACTTTGACAAGATGGAAAAAGACATCAAAGAAGCCATGGCGCAAAACCCCAAGCTAGAAAACTTGAAAGACCAAGTTAAGTTTGCGCGTGACAAAGACGGCTTGCGCATCGAAATCATTGACAAGGCTGACTTTGCCATGTTCGGACTGGGCAGCACCAACATGACCCCCAGGGCTCAAGCCTTGTTGGCAGAGGTGGGTAAAACTTTGGAAAGTTTGCCCAACAAAGTTGCCATTCGGGGCCACACCGACAGTGTGAAATTTGCAAATACGGACGGCAAAAACAACTGGGCTTTGTCTGCCGAGCGTGCCGAGGAGACTCGCAAGATCATTGGCAAAAAAGGCATACCCGATAGCCGATTTGCAAAGATTGAAGGCGTGGCAGATACAGCGCCTTACAACCCGAATGATCCTAAAGATCCTAGAAATAGGCGCATCAGTATCACTGTCATGAACCGAGATTGAGCATGTCATGGCAGAAGTATTTCAGCACACCCTTATTCAATGTTTGACTGCAGTTGCCCAGCACCATGGGCTGCAAATTAGTCCTGAGCGCTTAATTTCTGAGCATGCATTAGGCAGTGAAGAGCCTGGCGATTTAGCGGTGATTCGCATTGCTGAAGATGTCGGCTTAAAAGCCAAATCAGACCATTTAAGTTGGGAAGGCTTGCTGGCGCAAGGCGGTGTATTTCCCCTTATTGCGCGCTTGACTTCAGGTCGCGCCGTCATTGTGGTGGGCGTGCGAGGCGACACTGACAAAAAAGTAGCAGTGCTAGATCCATTGTCGTCCGAGGCCGTAGTGGTCTTGCAAGACAGGGCTACTTTTTGCAGGCAGTGGCTGGGCCAAGTCATTTTTGTCAAACGTGAATACAAACTGTCAGACCCCAAACAGCCGTTTGGTTTTCGTTGGTTCATTCCCGAAATTCTGAAGCAAAAAGATGCCTTTCGTGACATTTTGATTGCTGCAGTGGCCATGCATGTACTGGGCATGGCATCGCCCATCTTTTTTCAATTGGTCATTGACAAAGTTCTTACGCATCAAAGTGAAACCACTTTGTGGGTGCTGGGTGCTGGTATGGTGTTGGCTTTGATATTTGACAATGTGTTTGGCTATTTAAGGCAGCTCCTTACCCTGGCCGCCACCAACAAAATTGACATGCGATTAACCAGGCGTGTGTTTAGCCACTTGCTGACATTGCCCATTGATTATTTTGAAACAACCACAGCAGGTGTCATTACGCGTCACATGCAGCAGTTGGAAAGAATTCGGGGTTTCCTAACCGGCAGAATATTCACGACGGGCTTGGACGCCATTGCCTTGGTCATTTTCACCCCCATTTTGTTTTTCTATTCGGTGCAGTTGGCGCTCATTGTGTTGGTGTTTACCGCCATGATTGCCGCCATCATTGTGGCCATGTTACCTGCCTATCAAAGGCGCTTAAATGCTTTGTACAGTGCCGAGGGCCTGCGCCAATCTATGTTGGTCGAAACCATTCATGGCATGCGAACTGTGAAGGCCTTGGCCATCGAGCCTAGCCAAAAAAAATATTGGGACCAACGGTCTGCCGAAGCCATCACCATGCATTACAGGGTGGGCCGTATTTCAATTACCGGCAATGCTATTACAAGTTTTTTAGGCGCGTTGTTGCCAGTCATCATCATTGTGATTGGTGCGCAGCAAGTGTTTGATCAAACACTGACTGTAGGCGCTCTCATTGCGTTTCAAATGATTTCGGGCCGCGTGGTGGGCCCGCTCATTTCCATGGTGGGCTTGGTCAATGAGTATCAAGAAACAGCATTGTCTGTGCGCATGATGGGCGAAGTGATGAACCGACCGCCAGAAGGCCGTGCAGATGCAGGCGGTTTGCGATCCACATTGGTAGGCGATATCTCTTTTGACGCCGTGACCTTTAGATATCCCGGCGCTACCACCACAGCCTTGGACAAAGCCACTTTCAATATTCCTGCAGGCTCCGTGATTGGCATTGTGGGCCGAAGTGGGTCTGGCAAAACCACACTGACCAAATTGATTCAAGGCTTGTACCCTTTGCAAGAAGGTCTCATTCGGTTTGATGGGGTGGACGCACGTGAATTTGATTTGTCGCATTTGCGCCGTCAAATTGGTGTGGTGCTGCAAGAAAACTTTTTGTTCAGAGGCAGTATTCGTGACAACTTGTGCATGAGCAAACCCGATGCTTCGTTTGAAGAAATTGTGGCGGCTGCGCAAACCGCTGGCGCCGATGAATTCATTGAGCGCATGCCGCAAGGCTACGACACCTTGCTAGAAGAAAACGCCGCCAATTTGTCGGGTGGTCAGAAGCAACGTTTGTCGATTGCACGTTCCCTCATTTCTAACCCGCGCATTCTGATATTGGATGAAGCGGCCAGTGCACTGGACCCCGAGAGCGAAACCATTTTCATTAACAACCTGTCGCGCATTGCGGTGGGCCGCACGGTGATCATGATTTCACACAGACTTTCCACCTTGGTGAACGCGCACACTATTTTAGTAATGCAAAACGGCAAGCTGGTGGACAGCGGCCCTCACAAAGAGTTGCTCACTCGAAGTGAAACTTATTCAAATTTATGGAACCAACAAACAAGTCATCTGTGACGCCCGAAGCCAATCGCGGTCGTGACGACACGGTGATCGAGTTTTTGCCCGACGCCGATGCCATCGAACGCTTGCCTTTGCCTGCGTTCATTCGCAGCACGATGTATGTGCTGGCGGGAGCAGTGCTGTGTTTTATTTTGTGGGCCAGCTTTTCTCAGGTAGAGAAAGTGGTGGTAGCACAGGGCCGCCTCATGACGCCGCTGCCTAATTTGGTGGTGCAACCTCTTGAGACATCCATCATTCAAAAAATTGAAGTGCGAGTGGGGCAAGTGGTGCGCAAAGGTGAGGTGTTGGCCACGCTAGACCCTACCTTTGCCAGTGCCGATGAATCTCAATTGCGCGCTAGGTTACAAAGCTTGGACACTCAAACCACGGGCTTGAGCAGCGAGTTAAAAGGGCAGTTGGGCCGCTACGGTGGTAAAGACCCTGATCGAAAACTGCAGGCCGAGTTGGCTGCTGAGCGAAAAGCCAACTATGAAGCGCAAGTAGCCAAAATGGACCAAAACTTGGCACGCTTGGAAGCCGGTATTCAAACCAACCGGCGCGATCAAGATGTGTTGACGCAACGCGTGAAGTCCTTGGTGGAAATGGAGAGCATGCAAGAGGCCCTCATGGCACAACAGTTTGGCGCACGCTTGCATTTGCTTGAAGCGCGTGAAAGAAGACTGAATGGCCAACGCGATTTGGACCTGGCCGTTAGCAAAGAGCAAGAGTTGAAACGTGAAAAGTCTGCGCTTGAGTCTGAGAAAACAGCCTTTATGAAAGGCTGGCGCCAAAAAGCCATGGAAGATTTGTTGTCTACTTCTCGTGAACGCGACAGTGTGAACGAACAACTTCAAAAAGCTGACAAACGAAAGCAGTTGGTGTCTTTGGTGGCCCCAGTGGACGCAGTGGTGCTGGATATGGCCAAGCTTTCACAAGGCTCGGTGGTGCAAGCTGCCGAAAAAATGTTCACCTTGGTGCCGCTGGGCGATACCTTGGAAGCCGAGGTGAGCATTGATTCCATCGACATTGGCTATATCAAAACGGGCGATTCTGCCCATTTGAAGCTAGACGCCTTTCCTTTTCAAAAGCACGGTGCGCTTAAGGGCAAGGTTAGAACTTTGAGTGAAGACGCTTTTAAGCGCGAGGCTGGATTGAATCCCAATGCGTCTTCTGCCTACTACATGAGCCGAATTACTTTGGGTACTGAGATGCTTAGAAATATGCCCGACAAAACCCGCTTGCTGCCAGGCATGACCTTGAGTGCAGAAATTGTGGTGGGCAAAAGATCGGTGATGTCTTATTTGCTGTGGCCCATGATGAAGGCCATGGACGAAGCAATAAGGGAGCCCTGATGTGAAATGAATCGAGTTAGGAAGAATTTATAAGAACTATTAATAGTTAGCGATCACTTTTCAGTTAATCCTGAAAATTCGCCATCCATTGTCTGTTTTACGCATGCTGAACTTCCAGCAAAGGTTGTGCCTCTTGATGAAATTGATGGCCGAAACCCTGGCACTTTGTGCCACACGGAAGTCATCAATCAGGATGGAGTCGCCCACGTTCATTTGGTTGAACGGGTAACGGCGAACTTCCGTCATGGCAATGCCGGAATCTGGGGTGTCGATGGTCATCATGGCTTTAACTTTGTTAGTTCAGTTCAACATGATTCGGAATTTGTGGAGAAATCTTTAGGTTTATTACGCTAGTTAAGGTGCATACGTTACATAAGTTACACCTCTGAAGCATTGGTAAACCTAATGATTTCTATTAGATTTGTCTCTTAATGGGTTAATTGGATAAACACGTGACCTGTACAGTTTTTAAAACATATGTCGATACTCGATACAACTGGTGGAGTTTCAATCGCAAGGTTGAGGAACTCCCGATGGCGAATGCATCTTTGATTGCGTGAGCAATTAAGAAAGAAATGGGAAATATATGGCTATAAATTCAACCACTAATCTGGCAAGTCTTACGACTTCAGAGATTAGCGTGCTAACTTCTTCAGAGTTGGCACTTATAACCACGTCCCAAGTTTCTGGATTGACTACCAGCCAACTGGTTGCTCTGACGACAGTGCAGGCCCCATTTCTTACAACCACAATCACCTCCGCATTAAGCACAGATCAACTCGTAGCCATTGAAACCATCGATCTTGAACTTTTAACGACGGCAGCTATTGGCATTTTGAAAACGAGTGCTATTGCGGCGCTCACCACCTCACAAATTGCAGCGCTAAACACTTCACAAGTTGCATCACTCAAGTCTTCCTCGCTTCAGGCTTTAACTACCCGTCAAATTAGCGCAATAGAAACGCGTGATCTTGCGGTATTGAGCACCACAAACCTTGCGGCATTAAGCAGCTTGCAATTACTTGCGTTGACAGAACTTCAGATTGCAGGCCTTACTTCAACGCAAGTGGCTAATCTAAATTCCAACCAACTGCAATTGTTGACGACTTCTCAAATTGCAGCCATCGAGGCTGGTGATATAGCAGCCATGAGTTCGACCAGCCTCATGTCGCTCAGTAGCGAGCAATTGAGATCACTCAATTCAGCTCAAATTGCAGGTCTAACAGCTTCGCAAATCACAAGTCTTTCTACTGCAGTTTTAAAACTGTTAACCACCAGTCAAGTGGCCACCATAGAAGCTGCAGATTTGGCCTTGTTGCCCACTTCCAGTCTTGCAGTTTTGAGCAGCGAACAATTTCAAGCGCTGACGCCGTCCCAAATTTCAGGCTTAACAACTTCTCAGTTGGCAAGCCTTAGTTCGACAGTTATCAAGCTCTTCTCCCCAACCCAAATTGGTGGTTTGTCTACCTTGCAGGCTTCCACCCTTAACACTTACACACTCGGCGCTTTAACGGCCGAACAGGTGTCTGGTTTGGAAACGCGCGATGTGGCCGTGTTGTCTGCTACCAGCCTGTATGCTTTAACAAGCACGCAATTTAGGGCGCTTGACACTGCTCAAATTGCTGCGCTTACAACGACTCAACTGGCTAGCCTGGCCACACATACCCTGAGAATGCTAACAACTCAGCAAATGGGTGGTTTGTCTACTTTACAAATTGCAAATTTGAATACCAAGGCTGTGGCATCTTTCACCACAGTTCAAATTGCTGGGTTAAGCACAACGCAAGTGAGCAACCTGGGTAGCACGAGCGTGAAGACACTGAGTGCTGTGCAACTGGGTGCCATGGACACTGCGGACTTAGCAGCCCTGGGATTTAAAGATTTATTGACCAGCACCCAAGTGCGTGGGCTCACAACGACTCAGTTGGTAACTTTGACAACTGCCGCGTTTGCAAGCTTTAACACCAATGCGGTTGCTGGTTTGACCACATCGCAGATAGTCGCTTTGACCACTACGCAGGCAGCAGGCCTGACGACTACAGCTGCGATGGTGCTGACCACAGCGCAGATTGCTGCAATGGAGACGGTGGATGTGGCTGTGCTTAAGGATGCAAACATAGCAGCCTTGAGCAGTGTGCAGGTACTTGCGCTCACAACACTTCAAATCGTTGGACTAACGACAGCGCAGATCTCTGCGCTGAACACCACAACGCTGCAGGCGCTGACGACCAGACAAATTGCAGCGCTAGAAACGGAAGATGTGTCTCTTCTGGGTAGCACCAAGGTCACGTCTCTTAGCAGCACGCAACTCAGAGCGCTCAACACGTTGCAAGTTGCACAGTTGACATCGGCCCAACTAATCGGCTTGGGATCTACACTGCTGAGCCAATTGCAAGCATCACAACTGACAGGTCTGAACACAGCCAACCTAAATGGCTTGGCTTCTGCAAGCTTGGGAGCGTTGACCAGTGCACAAGTTGGGGCTCTGACCACAGACCAGGTAGTCAACCTGACGACAACAGCTTTGTCTTATCTCAGCACTCGCGGGATTTCAGGCTTGAATACGAGCCAGATTTTGGCCATGACCACCACGCAACTCACCAGTTTGACCAGCACCAAGATGATGGCCATGTCGGGCACGCAATTGGGATCATTGGAAATTGGAGATTTCGCCATTTTGGGCGCTACGAATCTTGGAAGTTTTAGCGCTGCTCAAGTGCGTGGGCTAACTACTACCCAGTTGTCAAACCTGTCGACCACAGCGTTGTCGAATTTGAACACCAGCGCTATTGCCGGCATGACCACGGTACAGATTGTGTCGCTGACCACAACTCAGGCGGCAGGACTGACGACCACGGCTGTGAAGGCATTGACCACTGCGCAGATTGCTGCGATGGAAATAGTGGATGTGGCTGTGCTTAACGACACCAACATTGCTGCCTTGAGCAGCGTGCAGGTGCAGTCACTTACAACACGTCAAATTGTGGGATTAACGACGGCGCAGATCTCTGCTCTGAACACCACAACCCTTCAGGCCCTGACGAGCAAGCAAATTGCAGCGCTAGAAACAGAAGACTTGTCGCTGCTTGGTAGTAGCAAAGTTACAGCACTTAGCAGTACTCAACTCAGAGCACTCAATACGGCGCAAGTTGCAGAGTTGACATCTGCTCAATTGAGCAGCTTGGGATCGACCCTGCTGAGCCAGTTGCAAGCCTCACAACTATCAGGTCTGAGCACAGGCAAGCTCAATGGCTTAGCTTCTGCAAGCTTGGATGCGCTGACCAGTGCACAAGTTGGGGGTCTGACCACAGACCAAGTGGCTAACCTGACAACAACAGCTTTGTCTTACCTCAGCACTCGCGGCGTGTCCGGCTTGAGTACCAGCCAGATTGTTGCATTAAGTTCTACTCAGGCAAGTAACTTGTCTAGCGCGAGTGTTAAGGCTTTGAGTGCTGTGCAGCTGGGTGCAATGGAAACTGCTGATCTAGCAGCCTTGAGCTTTAAAAATCAATTGTCCAGCACACAAGTGCGTGGACTCACAACGGCGCAGTTGGTAACTTTGACGACTGCCGCGCTTGCGAGCTTGAACACGAATGCGGTTGCTGGTTTGACGACATCGCAGGTTATTGCATTGACCACAACTCAGGTAGCAGGCCTGACCACCACTGCTGCGATGGTGCTGACCACAGCGCAGATTGCTGCAATGGAGACGGTGGATGTGGCTGTTCTTAACGACACCAACATTGCTGCCTTGAGCAGCGTGCAGGTGCAGTCACTTACAACACGTCAAATTGTTGGATTAACGACGGCGCAGATCTCTGCGCTGAACACCACAACCCTTCAGGCCCTGACGAGCAAGCAAATTGGATCGCTAGAAACAGAAGACGTGTCGCTGCTGGGTAGCAGCAAAGTCGCTTTCCTTAGCAGTGCTCAACTCAGAGCGCTCAACACGGCACAAGTTGCACAGTTGACATCTGCCCAATTAATCGGCTTGGGATCTACACTGCTGAGCCAATTGCAACCATCTCAACTGACAGGCCTGAGCACGGGCAATCTCAATGGCTTGGCTTCTACAAGTTTGGGTGCCTTGACCGGTGCACAAGTTGGAGGTCTGACCACAGACCAAGTAGTCAACCTGACGACAACGACTTTGTCCTATCTCAGCACTCGCGGAGTTTCAGGCCTGAATACGAGCCAGATTGTGGCAATGACCACAACGCAACTCAAAAGCTTGACCAGCACCAATATCATGGCGATGTCGGGCACTCAGCTTGGATCCTTGCAGATTGAAGACTTTATTGTTCTTGGCGATGTTAACAATCTAGGTAAATTTAATAGCACGCAAATGCGCGGGCTCACAACGACACAGTTGGCGAGTTTGACAACTACCGCGATGGCGCAATTGAATACCAGCGCGATCGCTGGTATGACGACGGTACAGATTGTGGCGCTGACCACAACGCAGGCAGCAGGTCTGACGACCACGGCCGTGAAGGCATTGACCACAGCGCAGATTGCTGTGATGGAGACGGTGGATGTGGCGTCGCTGAACACCACCAACATTGCTGCCTTGAGCAGCGCGCAGGTGCAGGCACTTACAACGCGGCAAATCATTGGCTTAACGACAGCGCAGATCAAGGAGTTGAACACCACAACGCTCCAGGCGCTGACGACTAAACAAATTGCAGCATTAGAAACGGGTGACATCACCCTATTGGGTAGTACGAAAGTAACTTCGCTGAGCAGCAATCAGTTAAGGGCGCTCAGCACAGCACAAATTTCAGGTTTGACTTCTGCGCAATTGGCCAGCTTGGGTTCTTCTGATCAACTCAGCCAGCTAAATGCAAAACAAATGCCAGGCCTAAGTGCAGACAATCTGAATAAATTGATTTCAGTTGTTGTTCTCGCATTCAATGGCACCCAAGTGGCTGGTTTAACTACCACACAATTGGCAGGTTTAACTTCAAACACATTGTCTTATCTAAGTACAAGTGCGGTGTCAGGTTTCACTACGAACCAAATTGCTGCATTGACGACAGATCAGGTGTCAACACTTAACACCGTCACTTTGTCAGGACTCACTACAGCACAAATTGCATCGATTGAAACGGTTGACTTGGCGGTACTTAACTCTGCTCAAATTGCAAGTTTGAGTAGCACTCAAATTAGAGCTCTGAATAGTTTGCAAATTGTGGGATTGAGCACAACACAGATTTCTGAGCTGAGTGCCAATACTCTCAAAATGTTGACAACGCAGCAGGTTGGAGCATTGGAAAATAGTGATATTGCACTTTTAGACGGCAACATTACCCAACTCAGTAGTTTGCAGTTGCGGGCTCTCAATACAGCGCAAGTGCAAGGCCTAACTACTGATCAATTGGTGAGTTTAGGGTCTACCTCTTTAAGCCGGTTAACACCACAGCAGATGCCGGGGCTTGAAATTGCAACAATCGAAGGCTTAGGAGATTCGACACTCGCAGCTTTTGGCGGAGCACAGTTGGCAGGACTGAGCACTGCGCAAATCAGTGGCATTAACACAACTGCATTGTTAAAACTTAGTACGTCCGGATTTGCTGGTTTGACAACGACTCAAGTTATGTCATTAACCACGGAGCAAGTAACTAGCCTTAGCAGTTCTTTTGTGAAAGCGCTGACCAACCTTCAGTTGGGCGTCATGGAAACTAGAGATTTGGCAGTTTTGTCACCTACCAATTTGGCATTGTTGAGCGGCGCGCAAATTGTTGCATTGACCTCATCACAGTTGCAAAGTTTGACAACAGATGCGTTGTCAAAACTGAATTCTAATTCGGTTGCTGCCCTTACAACAGCGCAAATCGTTGCATTGACAACTAAGCAATTTGCAGGATTGACTACGGCCACAATTGGCGCATTGACGACAACTCAAATTATCGCGATACAGACATCAGACATTGTTGCGCTAAGCACAGCTTCTTATTCTGTCTTAAGTAGCGCTCAAGCCAAGGCTTTAACTACTAAACAAATTGCAGTACTTCAGGTTGAAGACCTGGGTGTATTGAGTTCCAGTGCTCTTTCTGCTTTAACCCCGACACAGATTAAGACGCTTAGCACAGCGCAAATGGTTGGATTGACAAGCACACAGGCTACAGACCTGACTGCAACATTCGTCAAAGCCCTGACTACCACTCAAATTACAGCGATGGAAACACGTGATTTGGCAATGCTTAGTTCTGCAAGTGTTGCTGCCATCACAACTGCGCAATTGCTGGTTTTGACAACTGCACAAATTGCAGGCTTGTCTACCCAGCAAGTTTTAGAACTTACTACTGCAACTTTAAGAGCATTGACTACAAAGCAAATTGCAGCTCTTGAAACAAGAGATGTGGAGGTTTTGACTTCTGCCAACATTGCCGCTTTGAGTTCTGTGCAGTTGCAGGTATTGACGACATTGCAAATTGCAAGTTTGACAATGCAGCAGGTGTCTGAGCTGAGTACCAACACGCTTAAATATCTGACCATCACGCAGATTGCGGCTCTTGAGACGACAGACTTGAAGGTCATGAGTACCGACCAGCTCTTGGGCTTGAGCAGTTCTCAAGTGCAGGCGCTGAGTACTGCGCAGATTGTTAAATTGACTTCTGTTCAACTTGGGGGCTTAAGCAATGCTGCAGTAGCTGCTTTGACAACCAATCAATTGTCTGTGTTGACAGCTACCGAGTTGAATTTCTTAGATGTTGCAAGTGTTTCTGGATTGACGGGTTCACAAGTGATTGGTTTGACAACAACTCAGACCTCTGGGCTAAGCGCTGCTGCTGTTGCAGCATTGAATGCAAATGCGCTTAGAAGCCTAACTACGGATCAAATTGTTGCTCTTACTACTGCGCAAGCTGCCAACCTGACGCCATCAACCCTTCAGGCGTTGACGACAGGTCAAATCAAAGTGTTGGAGACCCGCGACCTTGAGTTGCTAACATCAAGTGTCATTGCGATACTGAGTTCTGAGCAGTTGCAGGCGCTGACCACATCGCAAATTGCCGGACTGTCAACACAGCAAGTTTTTGAGATGAACACCAGCACGTTGCAGGCTTTGACAACCCGTCAAATAGCCGCACTAGAAACTCGAGATGTAGCGGTGCTAGGAACTACAAGCATAGAAGGCTTGTTAACCACACAGTTGAAAGCCTTGACGACCTCGCAGATTGCTGGTTTGACAACCCAGCAGGTGTTTGCTCTAAGTACCACATCACTGCGATTGCTAACAACAGCTCAAATTGTTGCTTTAGAAAGCCGTGATGTGGCGGTGTTGGGGGCAACCAGCATAGAAGGTTTGTTAACCACTCAGTTGCAGGCCTTGACGACATCGCAGATTGCAGGTTTGACAACTCAGCAGGTTTCTGAACTAAGTACCAACACGCTTAAATATCTGACAACCACTCAGGTTGCGGCCATTGAGTCGGAAGACATTGTGGTCATAAGCGATGCTAATTTAGGCGCTTTGAGCTCTACCCAAGTGGCGGCTTTGACCTCCACTCAGACGATGGCATTAAGTACCACCCAATTTGCGCTGCTTGCAAATCCTGGTGGCAGTTTTGCGCGAACAGTGTCTCCCATTGTGCTGGACCTAGACGGCAACGGTATTCAAACGCTCAGTATTGACACCGGTGTTCAATTTGACTTGCTTGCCAACGGTCAGCCTTTGCAAACGGGCTGGGTTGGCTCGGGAGATGGTTTGTTGGTCTTGGACCGCAACAGCGATGGCGCCATTAACGATGGCACGGAGCTGTTTGGCACCTCTACGGTATTGCCAGACGGCAGCAAAGCAGTAGACGGCTACCAAGCTTTGGCCCAGCTAGACACCAACCACGATGGTGTGATTAACAGCGAAGACGAGAAGTTCTCGCAGTTGGGTGTTTGGGTGGACGGCAATGCTGACGGCCAAACGGGCATGGGTGAGGTTAAGTCGCTGACCGAGCTGAACATTGCGCAGCTAAGTTTGAATGCTCAAGTAACCACCGACATGAATAACGGCAACTTGGTGGGCTTGACCTCAAGCTACCAAACAACCGATGGTGTGGTGCACACGGCAGCAGACGTATGGTTTGCGGTGAAACCGGTGCAGCCAACTCAATCTTCAGCGCCTACAAGCACGAGTCGATTGGCGCAAGCTATAGGCTCGTTTGAAGGAGAGGCGGTGGCTCAAGCTTCTGCTCAGTCAAGTTTGGCCAATGTACTGAATCAACCGGGTGCAGGAGGGCAGTTAGCCTCGACTGTGCAAATGGTGGAAGCCATGCGGGCATTTGCAGCACAAGACGCTGGGGTTCGAATAGCGGCGATAGGGCTGAACACGGCGGTGGCAACGGCAAGCAGCTTGGCTGTGGCAGTTGCGGGCGATGAAAAAGTTAAAACTAAAAACTCAACAGATGCAACTGTATCTGGTTTGTTTTTAAATAAATAAGTAGGAACTGTAATGGCCTTTTTTAGATACACCAGCGAGCCAAACGACCTAACTCAGGCGCAAATTCAGGGATTGACACGTGATGGTTTGGCGTCACTAGATACAGCACAAGCTACTATTTTAAGTACTGCTTTTGTAGCGAATTTGAGTGCCTCGCAAATTACTGGATTCGCGCTGGATGATTTGCCACTGCTAAGTACTGCGGCTATAAATGTCTTGACCAATGACCAAGTGGTCGGTTTAAGTCAGGACCAGATTAAAGCTTTGACTACTGTTCAAGTAGGAGCGCTGAATATTACTGCAGTTGGGGCGCTTAGTAATAGGCAAATTATTGCTTTTACAACACTCCAAGCCTCAAATCTAAACACGGTAACATTAAATGCATTAACCAGTACGCAGATAACGTACTTAGAGTTGGAAGATGTTGCAGTTTTGAGCTCTTCTGCCATAGCTGGCTTGGCTGATCCAAAACTCCAAAGTCTCACCCTTAAACAAGTGGGCGCGCTAACAACTCAACAAGTATCTAACTTCAGCACGTCAACATTGCAAGCCCTGACAACAGCTCAAGTTCAAGGTCTTAGCACCAGTAGCATTGCATTACTTTCGTTTGAAGGTGCAGATTCTTCTTTAAAAACTGATCAAGTTAATGCGCTTACGACTTTGCAAATTGCAGGCTTGTCGACGAAGCAAATTTACAATTTAAGTTCAACCAATCTCAGAGCCTTTACAACCACTCAAATTCAAGCCATTGAAACGAGTGACCTGGCGGCAATGAGCATTGAAAACTTAACTGTCTTAACAACAGAACAGCTTCAATCCTTGACGGCATCGCAGATTGCCGGGCTTTCTAGTAAGCAAGTTTATGACCTCTATACATCCAGCGTCAGATATTTGACCACAAGGCAAATCTCAGCGCTAGAAACCAGAGATGTGGCCGTTTTAAGCTTTGAAAATCTAGAAGCTTTGACTTCAGTGCAGGTACGGGCACTGAATACTGCACAAGTTGCTGCCTTGACCAGTACTCAAATAATTGGCCTCAACTCTGCAATTGTCAGTAGCTTCACGACAAAACAACTGTTGGTTCTTGAATCAACTAAACTCAATTTACTGGATGTTGGCAGCATTGCTGCATTGAGCAGCTCACAAGTTACAGGTTTCATTACAACGCAAATTGCTGGATTGAGTAACAGCACCCTTGAACTACTTAACACCACCTCAGTTGCAGCATTACTAACAACACAAATTGCGGCCTTAACGACTTCACAAGCTTATTCGTTGACGGAAAGAACCGTCAAGGCTTTCACTTCAATACAAATTGGTGCGTTGAGCACTAGTGCGATCAATGTGTTGACTTACGAGAATTTAGCTGCCTTGAAGACCGATCAGGTCAAAGGTTTAACTACTAACCAAATAGCGGCACTTTCTACTCAGCAAGTTTATGACTTAAATACAGCCACGCTAGTTTCTCTGTCAACCACGCAAATTGCAGCGCTTGAGACTAGAGATGTAGCTGTATTGACTTACGAAAATATTTTGGCGCTTAAAACTGAACAGCTTCAAGCTCTAAGTTCATCTCAGATTGCCGGATTAAGCTCTAAGCAAGTTTATGACTTGACAACTACTAGCTTAACTAATTTAACAACAAGTCAGATAACTTACCTAGAAACCAGTGATCTGAATGTTTTGAGCGTAGAGTCATTGGCTGCGTTAAAAACTCAGCAACTACAAGCGCTGACCACTACTCAGATTGCCAGCTTGTCAAGTCAACAGCTGTTTGATTTGAGCACTGGCACTTTACAAGGTTTGACCACAACCCAAATTGGGGCACTTGAAACAAGTGATCTTGCAATTTTGAGCGTTGACAGTTTGTCAGCTTTAAAGACGCAGCAAGTTCAGGCCCTGCTAACTACGCAAATTGCTGCTTTAACTTCTGTTCAATTTGCTGGTCTCAGCACCAGCACGCTTAAATATCTGACCACTACACAGATTGCTGCCATTGAGACCACAGACTTGAAGGTCTTGAGTACCAGCCAATTGTTAATTTTAAGTAACCCACAAGTTCAGGCATTCAATACGGCCCAATTGGTTGAGCTAACGTCTGATCAGCTTGCGGGCTTGAGCAGTGCCGCTGTGGGTGCCCTGACAACCAATCAATTGTCAGTGTTGACTGCTACCAAACTGAATTTCTTCGATGTTGCCAGTGTTCCTGGACTGACCGACACACAAGTCATAGGATTGACGACAACTCAGACTTCAGGCCTGAGTACTGCCACCGTGGCGGCCTTGAATACCACTGCCATAGCAAGTATCAGTACCGTAGGTAGCTTGACCACCGCACAAATTGCGGCTTTGACGACAGATCAGGCATTGAACTTGACGACAACAACGCTTAAAGCGTTGACGACCAAGCAAATAGCAGCATTGGAGACCTCAGACCTTGAGCTTCTGACATCTAGCAATATTGCCATATTGAGCGCTTTGCAATTGCAAGCCTTGACAACATCGCAAGTGGCGGGCCTGTCAACGCAACAAGTGTTTGAGATGAACACGACCACGCTACAAGCTTTGACGACGCGCCAAATAGCAGCGCTAGAGACGCGTGATGTAGCCGTGCTGGGGACTACCAGCATAGAGAAGTTGTTGACGACTCAGTTGCAAGCGTTGACCACATCGCAGATAAGTGGCTTGACAAGTCAGCAGGTGTTTGACCTAAGCACCACTTCACTTAAAAATCTGACCACCACCCAGATTGCGGCCATTGAGACCACAGACTTGAAGGTCATGAGTACCAACCAGCTCTTGAGTTTAAGCAGTTCGCAGGTGAGGGCGCTTAGCACGGCCCAGATGGTTGAATTGACCTCCGTACAACTTGCCGGTTTGAGCAGTGCTGCTGTAACAGCCCTAACAACTCAACAGTTGTCAGTATTGTCAGATGCCAACCGGAATTACTTAGATGTTGCCAGTATTGCCTCATTGAGCAGTTCTCAGATTGCTGGTTTGTCGACGACTCAATTTGCGGGTTTAAGTACGACTGCGATTGCATCATTAAATACGAGCACGGTCAGTAATTTGACCACCGCACAAATTGCGGCTTTGACGACAGATCAGGCATTGAACTTGACGACAACAACGCTTAAAGCGTTGACGACCAAGCAAATAGCAGCATTGGAGACCTCAGACCTTGAGCTTCTGACTTCAAGCAACATTGCCTTATTGAGTTCTGTGCAGTTGCAAGCCTTGACAACATCGCAAGTGGCGGGGCTGTCAACGCAGCAAGTGTTTGAGATGAACACGACCACGCTACAAGCTTTGACGACACGCCAAATAGCAGCGCTAGAGACGCGTGATGTAGCGGTGCTGGGGACTACCAGCATAGAGAAGTTGTTGACGACTCAGTTGCAAGCGTTGACCACATCGCAGATTGGTGGCTTGACAAGTCAGCAGGTGTTTGACCTAAGCACCGCGTCGTTGCGCTTGCTTACAACAACTCAAATTGTGGCGCTAGAAAGCAGTGATTTAGCGGTACTAGGAACAACAAGTATAGAGGGATTGTTAACCACCCAGCTACAGGCCTTAACCACTACACAAGTTGGTGGTTTGACAAGTCAGCAAGTGTTTGACCTAAGCACAACCACGCTTAAATATCTGACCACCATACAGATTGCAGCCATTGAGACCGCAGACTTGGTGGTGATGAGTACCGCTCAGTTGTTGGTTTTGAATAGCTCGCAAGTGCGGGCATTGAGTACCGCCCAAGTGGTTGAGTTAATGTCTTCTCAGCTTGCAGGCCTTAGTAGCGCCGCTGTAGGTGCATTGACAACGAATCAGTTGTCTGTGCTGACTGCAGCCAAACTAAGTTTCTTAGATGTTGCCAGTGTTCCAGGATTGACGAGTTCACAAGTCATTGGCTTGACGACTACTCAAACTGCAGGACTTGGCACTTCAACAGTTGCAGCATTGAATACAAATACAGTTAGAAGCCTGACCACTGCACAAATTGTTGCACTGACAACTCTTCAAGCAGCTAATTTAACTACGGCAAACATCAAGGCGTTGTCGACAAGTCAAATTGCAGTTTTAGAAACCTCTGATATCGAGGTGCTGAGTACTGAAAGTCTGGCAGCCTTGACAAGCGAGCAAATTGTTGCGCTTAGCACTTCGCAGATTGCAAATTTGTCTTCTTCGCAAAACATTAATTTGGCTGAAGCTAGATTGGGTGCGTTTTCTGCAGCACAAATTCTGGCTTTTGATACTACTCGACTTGCTGCATTGTCTACGTCGGCGATTGTTTCATTGACAACAATGCAAGTGCCGGTATTGAGTACTGGTCAAATTGTTTCATTAACTACCACTCAAATTTCAGTCCTCGATAGCACATTGCTAGGCGCTTTGACCACAACTCAAATTGCGGCCATTGAGACTACAGATTTGGTGGTAATGAGTACCTCTCAGCTTTTGGCATTGAGTAGTGCGCAAGTGAGGGCATTGACTACTGCACAAATTTCGAATTTAAACAGCAGCCAAGCCGCTAGTTTGTCTTCAAGTAGGATTCAAACCCTTACTACGGCTCAAATTTCTAAATTAAGTTCTGAAACCTTGGGTGTACTAACATCTGATGTTGTGAGAGCCATCAACACAACTCAAATTGTTGCATTGACGACTATTCAAATGTCTAATATGTACACCAGTACTGTTAGCGTATTGACAACAAATCAAATTGCGGCGCTACAAGTTGAAGATTTTGCCGCCTTAGGCACCACGAACATGGGTGTTCTGAGCGCTTCTCAAATTAAAGGCCTGACCACTTCACAGATTTCTCAATTGACATCTGTTTCCTTGGGGGCTTTGAATTCAAGTGCTGTGGTCTCATTGAGTACAGCTCAAATAGTGTCTCTGAATACGGCTCAGGTAGCCAGTTTAAGTACCACTACTTTGAAGTCTCTGAGTATCAAACAAGTTGCAGCCCTTGAAACTCGTGATGTGGCCGTATTGAGCTCAACAATTTTGGATTCAATGTCTATGGCGCAAATTGAATCGCTGACCACAGTGCAAGTTGCTGCTTTTACAACAATCCAACTAAACGCTCTGGGTTCCTCACTGTTAACTCGTTTGACGGCTGCGCAGCTAAGAGGACTGGGAGTTGACAGGTTGAATGACCTTGAAATTCTGAATGCGGCGCAGGTGGCTGGCTACTCCACTACGCAGATAGCTCAGTTAAGTACAACCGCACTTCTGAGTTTAAACAATACTGCAATTGCAAGTTTGAAAGCAAATCAGATTGCGGCTCTGACCACAGCACAAGTATCAGCTTTTGATACAAGTTTCTTACGTGCACTGACGCCAACTCAAATTGGGGCGTTGGAATCACTAGATGTCGCTTTCTTGAGTTCTACCAATATTGAGGCTTTGAGTAGTACTCAAGTCAGGGCTTTGAAGACAGAACAACTGGCTGGATTGACAACGACTCAAATGGGAAGTTTGAGCAATTCAACCATTAATGAACTAACTGCAATGCAATGGAATGGACTTTCAGGTGCGCAGCTCAATGCTTTATCTGTTGGTACCTTGGGTGCATTAACTTCGGTACAAATTGCCAACTTGTTAGCGAATCAAATTTCAGGTTTAAATTCTGTTGCGTTGTCAAATATCGGTTCTAGCAACGTTGCAGCGCTTACAACCAGCCAACTTGCTTCACTGTCTACCCAGCAGATGATTGATCTATCTACAACTACTTTGAAAGCATTGACATCACGTCAGGTGGCAGCGCTTGAAACTCGTGACTTGGCGGTTCTAGGTTCAAGTAATGTTGCAGCCTTAAGTAGCAGCCAATTAAATGCACTCAACACGAAGCAAATTGCATCTTTGTCGGCCACCAATTTGGTTGGATTGAGTACAGAAAACCTTGCTTTATTAAATAGCGCACAACTTAGATCGCTTACCTCAAGTCAAATTGCAGGTTTGAATACTGCGCAAGTGATAAGTTTGAACACTACTTCACTAAAAGCATTGACCACAATGCAAATTGCATCCATTGAATCTCGTGATGTTGCGGTACTTACTTCTGTGCAAATCAACGCATTAAGTAGCGCTCAGGTTCAAGCCCTTAACTCGATTCAGCTGAATGCGTTAACTTCTAATCAACTTCCGAGTTTGAGCACCCTTACCCTCAATCAACTCACGACAACTCAGTTGATAAGCCTTGACGTCACTAGGCTCAATGGATTGTCTGAAAGCACATTGGGTGCCTTAAGCAGTGCTTTGTTGCGTAATTTGTCTACATCACAGATGGGTTCATTAACTACCAATTCACTTAGTAGTCTAAATTCTTCAGCTGTGGCTGGGTTTGGTAAAGAGCAAATTGTGGCATTGACAACTGCGCAGGTGAGTAAACTGACTACAGCTTTTGTTGCAGTACTGACACCATTGCAAATTGGAGCCATGGAGACCGTAGATGTTGCTGTCATGACATCTACAAACATTGCAGTGTTAAGCAGCTCTCAGCTTAACTCACTCAACTCTAGGCAGATTGCTGCGCTGACCACAGCACAAATTTCTGATTTGAATACTGCAACGCTAAAAGCTTTAACAATCGCCCAAATTGCTTCACTTGAAACTCAAGATATTGCTTTTTTAGGTAGCAGTAAAGTGGGTGTTCTTAGCCAGGCTCAATTGAAGTCTTTAAGTTCTGCTCATATTAACCAACTGAGTACGGCTCAATTGGTGAGCATAGGTTCGTCTGCAATAGGCGCTTTGAATGCGGGCCAGTTGTCTGGACTTTCAGTTGAGAACATCAATGCGTACTTAACAGATTCTGTGGCACTTTGGAGTGGTACCCAAATTGCAGGACTTACTACAGACCAAATTAACAGGCTAAGTACAGTTGCATCTTCTGGCCTCAACTCAAGTGCAGTGGCTGGAATGAGCACTTCACAAGTTGCGGCATTGAATACTGCTCAAGTTTCTATTTTGACCAGTACGCAGGTAAAGGCTTTGAATGCAAAACAGCTTGGGGCACTAGAGTCTCGCGATTTGGCAGTGTTGACTGGCGGAAACTATGCAATGTTAAGCAGCTCACAATTTAGTGGCCTTACAACAGCACAAGTGGCCAGTTTGAATACAGTTGCATTGTCTAATTTGAATTCTGTTGCTGTAGCTGGTATAAGCTCAAACCAGATTGCGGCTTTGAGTACGGCTCAATTCTCAACGCTTACTTCGGGTTTCGTTGCGGCTCTTCCACCTACAAAACTGCCTTTCATTGAAACCCGTGATTTTGCTGTGTTGAGCACTACTAGCTTTGCCGCTTTAAATAGCTCGCAAGTAGGACAACTAACCACATCTCAAATTGCTAGCTTATACAGTGCGTCATTGTCTTCGCTCAATACAGCCGCCTTACCAGGGCTAACGGTTCAGCAAATTATCTCGCTGACAACTCAGCAAGCAACTAATTTGTCGAGCACTTTTGTATCGGCTTTGTCGACAACACAAATTAAATCCTTAGAGTCGCGTGACTTGGCTGTGTTGAGTAGTTCAAGTTTGGGCGCTTTAAGCTCATCACAAGTGGCGGCACTGTCCACTTCGCAGCTGATGGCTTTAAGCACCACGCAGTTTAGGTTGCTTGCAAATCCTAACAATCGTTTGCAATCACCTATTGTGCTAGACCTAGACGGCAACGGTATTCAAACGCTCAGTATTGACACCGGTGTTCAATTTGACTTGCTTGCCAACGGTCAGCCTTTGCAAACGGGCTGGGTTGGCTCGGGAGATGGTTTGTTGGTCTTGGACCGCAACAGCGATGGCGCCATTAACGATGGCACGGAGCTGTTTGGCACCTCTACGGTATTGCCAGACGGCAGCAAAGCAGTAGACGGCTACCAAGCTTTGGCCCAGCTAGACACCAACCACGATGGTGTGATTAACAGCGAAGACGAGAAGTTCTCGCAGTTGGGTGTTTGGGTGGACGGCAATGCTGACGGCCAAACGGGCATGGGTGAGGTTAAGTCGCTGACCGAGCTGAACATTGCGCAGCTAAGTTTGAATGCTCAAGTAACCACCGACATGAATAACGGCAACTTGGTGGGCTTGACCTCAAGCTACCAAACAACCGATGGTGTGGTGCACACGGCAGCAGACGTATGGTTTGCGGTGAAACCGGTGCAGCCAACTCAATCTTCAGCGCCTACAAGCACGAGTCGATTGGCGCAAGCTATAGGCTCGTTTGAAGGAGAGGCGGTGGCTCAAGCTTCTGCTCAGTCAAGTTTGGCCAATGTACTGAATCAACCGGGTGCAGGAGGGCAGTTAGCCTCGACTGTGCAAATGGTGGAAGCCATGCGGGCATTTGCAGCACAAGACGCTGGGGTTCGAATAGCGGCGATAGGGCTGAACACGGCGGTGGCAACGGCAAGCAGCTTGGCTGTGGCAGTTGCGGGCGATGAAAAAGTTAAAACTAAAAACTCAACAGATGCAGCTGCGTCTGGTTTGTTTTCTAAACCTTAAATTTTTTGTCGCATACTATTAAATGAGAAAAAAAATATTAATTTTCCAATGGTTTAATTGCAAAGATGAAACTCGTAAGCAAGAGTTAATAGACTGTATAAACCATAATTTAAAGATTGGATTCGATGAGATAATTATTTATAATGATTCTGTCGAGTATACTTTTTATGGCGAAAATATAAAAAATATTTCCACAAACAAGCGAATCACATATCGAGATTATATTAAAGTAGTCAATGATCCCAATAATTACGGCGCGTTAGTTTTTTTTACTAATACCGATATAAAACTTGATGAAAATATATTAACACTCGATCAAGTTATCAAAGAAAAAATGTTAATTTGCTTGAGTAGATATGAAAATAATGGATTACTTACAGACAGCCCTTGGTGTTCACAGGATGTATGGGCCTTACTTTCCCAGCCAATTCATATGAGCGTGGTTCATCAATGTGATATTCCATTAGGGTTGCCTGGCTGTGAAATAAGGTTTTCAGAAATAATATTTAATGTGGGATTTTCTGTTTTTAACCCATGCCTAGATTTAAAAAATATACATGTTCATTCTAATCCGAATTCGCATCTGGATGAGAACCGAATGTATGGCGTTTATTTATTTACTCCAGCTTGTACTATTGAAGATATTAGAAGTGACAGTACAAATATACGTCCATCACTGCAATATTTAACAAGTAATGGCCGTGGATTTTTTACATTTCAATGACTTATTAACTTCCAATCATTAGTCTTGAACCTGTAATCTAGTACCGTCGATATTTCTAAGTCACCTATCGTTTTTAAAAGCCGTCTCGCTTTGTGCAACGAATTTAATTCGTTCCGTGCGGAATGGTTTCAATACGGACATACAGAATATTTATTTTTTGGATTTCTGGGTACTTTATCCAGGCAATTTCGGATACCTAATTTCATGATGGCAGTATGCCTTATTCACGAAACTGAATTAGAATATTTAAATAAGCTCATTGAGAATCAAATTCCATTTGGCTGTTATTTCGTAAAATTTTACGCCCATTTACATTGACAAAATGCAGTCAAATAGATTAATTAAAATGACATCTAACCTTAAGCCTGTACACAATTCAAACTCCCAATCTAATATTGGGGGTGCGACTGATAGCCTAAAAACAACTCATATTTCAGAAAATAAGATTCTGAATACGGCTCGACTGGTCATCAGAGCTGAAGCAAATGCTTTAGACCAACTCGCTTCCAGTATTGGTCAAGCTTTCGTGGATGTGACTCATATCATCTCTCAATTAATGGGTGGCCGAGTCATTTTGAGTGGCATTGGAAAATCTGGACATATTGCCAAAAAGATTGCTGCAACATTTTCATCAACAGGGACTTCAGCACTTTATATACATCCCACAGAGGCTAGCCACGGCGACCTTGGAATGATCAGCCACCAAGATGTGGTGATCATTATTTCAAAATCTGGAGAGTCGCAAGAATTGAGCGACATTATTAATTATTGTAAGCGTCATGGGATAGCATTGGTTGCCATTACAAGTGCTGCAGAAAGTAGCCTTGGGAAAATGGCGACACACCTTCTTTTAATTCCCAATCTGCCTGAAGCTCAACCTTTGGGAGTTGCACCTACCACTTCTACTGCGATGAGCCTTGCGTTAGGAGATGCATTGGCTTTATCAGTACTTGAGGTCCGAGACTTTAGAGTTTCCCATTTTCGAGAATTCCACCCAGGTGGCAAACTGGGTCACAAACTCATGAGGGTTCAAGACATCATGCACTCGGGTGATGAATTGCCTATTATGAAACTTGGGGAAAGTCTTGGAAAAGCAGTTTTAGAAATGACCAGAACAAGATTCGGTTGTGTCGGCGTAGTGAACAACTCAAATAATCTTGTTGGAATTTTCACAGATGGCGATCTCAGACGCCACTTCTCAGCTTCTACCATCGACCAGCGTGTAGATGATCTGATGTTCCACATGCCCAATCAAATCAGTCCAGATGCTTTGATTTCTGATGTGACGTATTTGTTCAGTGTTAAAAGAATTCCTTCTGTATTTGCTACAGAGAACGGTTGCCCCGTTGGAATTGTTCATGTTCACGATTTACTCAGAGGGAACTTTTTATGAGCAGGTCTCAGCTTCACATCATCGTTCAAGCTGGAGGCCGTGGCAGTCGCCTTAGGCATCACACCTGGAATAAACCTAAATGTCTGGTATCAGTTCATGGCAAGCCCTTGCTTTACCACCTGTTTGATCGGTTCCCTGAAGCTAATTTTTCCATTATTGGCGATTACGCATTTGAACAACTAGAGAAATACCTTCAAGTTAACAAGCCGTCTGTTACATACTCATTGATCAAAGCATCAGGCTCGGGGACAGCGTCAGGTATTGCCCAAGCCATGGCGGAAATCCATGAGGATACGCCAATCATATTGTTATGGAGCGACTTGATTGTGGGAGACCTTCCTGCGTGGCCACAAACTTCTAAAGCAGTCGTTTGCACCAGCTCAGCATTTACTTGCCGTTGGTCACTTTCCTCAGAAGGTAATTTACATGAAATACCCTCTGCAACCGACGGCATTCCTGGTCTTTTTTATTTCCCAAAACGTAAGTTGCTGACTACGCCACCTACATCAGGTGAATTCGTTAAATGGCTGGCAGCCAACTTAACAGAATTCGATGTTCTCGACTGCCCTAATCTTCAAGAATTAGGCGATTTCGCCACCATTGAAAAAGAAAACGACGTTGCGGGGTTCTCAAGATTTTTCAATCAAGTAACTATTAATGACCATACTGTCGAAAAACGGGCAATAGACCCCAATTACCAATCTCTGATTGAGAAAGAACTGGCTTGGTATGAACAATCTAGTCTACTTGGTTTCAGGCGTATTCCGCGAGTTCTTTCTTCAAGCCCCTTTATCATGGAGCGCGTCAAAGGTGAACACTTATACAGAATCAAAGATCTATCACCTCGTGAACAACGTGCAGTCTTTGCCGATTATCTGGATTCCTTAATTTCATTGCATGACAAAAAAAATGTGCCAACTCAACCAGAAGACATTTTTGATGTGTATGTCAAGAAGACCATTGATCGGGTAACCAGTGTGTCCTCCATTATTCCAGGCTTCGAACGTGACTCAATGACTGTGAATGGAAAAAAGTGCCGAAACGTTTTTGCTAAAAAATATCAAGGGACAATTGATAGTCTGATGCCACATTTGCAACCTGATTTCTTTTGCCCAATTCATGGGGATGCAACTTTTTCAAATACATTGGTTGATAACAAACTCCGTAGTTGGTTCATTGATCCTAGGGGTTATTTTTCTAAATCCGGAATCATGGGAGATCCTTGGTACGACTTTGCCAAGGTTTACTACTCAGCCATTGGTGGGTATGACGCATTTAACAGACGCAAGTTTAAGCTTCACATTGACCATGAAACTATTGAAGTACTTTATGAAGAGCCTCTGTATGCCGGAACTGCGCTTGATATATTTTCAGACTATTTTGGCAAAGAGCTGGCTAGGATTGAAGTGCTTCATGGATTGATTTGGCTGGCTTTATCGGGCTATGCAAAAGACGATGTTGACTCAGTTATCGCATCTTTCTATTTAGGACTTTTTTGGCTCGAGTCAGGACGATCCAAATTATGAGCGAAATACATTATCCCAATAGCAAAAGACTTAGCTTGAGTCCGTTGCCTCACCTTTGGCTAATTGATATTGATGGAACTATCGTATCGCACAATGGGCACATATATGATCAAGAAAAATTATTGCCAGGTGTCAAGGAATTTTGGAACTCTATACCAATAATAGATACTATCATTTTATTAACTGCAAGAGATGATTCTTACACAAGCCACACAACTAAATGGCTTAAAAGAAATCAATTACGATTCGATCGAATCATTTTTGGGTTACCAACTGGAGAGCGAATTTTGATAAATGATTCAAAAGAAAGTGGTTTACATACAGCAATAGCATTAAATATTTGTAGAAATGCAGGTCTCAATAAAGTTACAGTAGAAATTGACTTTAATAAATAAAAGACATAATCTTTTAATCAATTTTAAGTTAAATTTATGGAGTCTACTTTTCTAGAATTCATAATTTAGAATTAATTCACCATATTGTCTCATTCTAAAATAAAAGGTGATGGGTATAATTGATTTGGCTTTAATGATTTATTTGAAAATATAGAAGAAAAAGTATTTATTGAAGATTTACCCAATTTTTCTTCTCATAAAAAATTATTGATTTTTACACGGCAATGTTGCATAAAGTAAGATTTATAGGTAAGGTTCAAGACCACTAAATACTAATTAGCGTTAAACTGAATAATTAATTTTTTTCATGTTTACTAAATTAATAACCCATAAGGGTAGTAATAGGCTAATTTTTTTACAGATTTGATTTTAGCTCTGAATATTAAGATTGGTGAGTAAATGATAAAAGAAACATTGCGTTACGGTTACAAAAAAAATATTGGGATTGGTGATTTATTTAATGGAATCCTTTCCATCGTAGCTTTAAATAATAGAGATACGCCTAATCAGGAAAAAATAGAAATTTATGTTCCTGAAGACCGTTTGGAGATAATTAATTTTTTTTCTTACTATGGTGTTACAAGAGCAGAAAATATCGATGATAAATTTTTAGGATTGCACGTAATGGACTTTATGCCTAATAAGTCAAGCTACTATTTTTGGGATTATTTTACTGGAAGAAGCTTACTGACAATCTAAAGACCTTGAAATTAGTTATTTATTGGATGGTAAAGTAAGTAATTTAGTAAGCTCTAATGATATTATAATATTTCCATCAAGTTCAAGTGCTGAGTTAATAGACCCAAGTGTATTTTTGCACTTAGCTGAAAATGACGAGTCTAGTGGTAAGATTCTATGGAATGTAGATCCACACGGAATATATAGAAATAATATTCCAGTAAACTCTAATGTATTGAATCTTTCTCTTACAGATTTAATTGTTACTATTTTAGTAAAAAAACCGAAATTGATTTTGCAACGCTCAGGCATATGCGATATTTTGTATCACGTGTTGAAAGAATATTCTAATACGATAACAGTTTTGTATAATATAAATGACAACATTCAAATGGCTTGGCAATTCGGATTTAGAATAAAATTTGACCAATTTGAAGTTCCTCAAGAGTTTCAAGATTATAATAATATAAGAAATTTTAAAGAAATACTCTATGATCCTTTGAAAGGTATTCTTTATTTGTAATTAATTAAATGGAATCCATTATTAAGTAATTTAAAGTAATGAGTTCCGAAATTTGTTTGAACGAACATTGGTTTATGAGCTTGCAAGATGCAAGAAATAAAATTGAAGCTTGGCGATATTTCTATAACGAGGAAAGACCTCAAAGCGCGCTAGACTGGGAAACGCCGAAAGATTTCGCTCTGAAGAATGGGGCAACAGCCTGTCTACAAAACAACGGGGAGCCGGATTTAGCAACTTCTGAGTGGAAAGGAAAATGGCTCTGGGTCACACTAATTTTCAAAGTGTATTGAGAATTGATTTAATATTTGAAAGTAGATCCGTATTTTCAGTTAATTCTGCAATTGGTGAAGTAAAAAAATTCTCTTCCAGACTCCAAAATGGTAAAATTTTATTCGGATATACATCTACAAACTTTAGACCAATAGCTGAATGTAAATCTGATATTCCACTACGCATATTTATTGCTAATTTAGACTTGGCAGCAACTAATAATGCTCCTTGAATATCACCTGAAAAAATTTCGAATGAATTAATATTTTTATAAAGTGTTGAAACTTCATTATTATTGGAAAGATTAAAAATTACCTTTAAGCCATATGAAGAAATACATGTTGCAAGATTTTCAATAGTATGTGGATCCATGGATTTCATTGAGTTAGCAATGGGTGAAATAAAAATATAATCATCTGTATTTGTGGTTTTAAATCGATCAAGTACTAGTGGTTTTACTAAAGGTAAAGTAATGTCGATATTACAGCAAAATTTGACAGCCATCTTGTGACCACCTTTAATATTATCCAAAATCCCTTTATCTTCAATTGAGTTTATATGGTTTCCTAAAATCCCGCCAAAATATGGCAAATGCCACATGGAACAAATTCTACCTGAATCAACGAAATTATCGGCGTGAAGCCAAGGGTTATATATTTCATCTGAATATATCAGTAAATCAGCAACAGATGTGTAAATGAAGATTAGTGGATCATCCTTCTTTGCAATTATTGCTATTTTTATATTGCGTTTTTTTATGTGTGCAAAAGCACTTATGAATGTGATTTTATCACCAAGTCCATACATAGGAAGAAAATAACAATAGTCGTAAAAGTTTTGATTAAGACCTCCCACCATTTCTTTTAGTTGTTTTTTAAAAATAGAAAGTGGTGAATTAATATTATTTATCATTGAATACTCTATATCTGAATGTGTAAATTTTTAATAAAACTTAAAACAACTTCTCTTCAATTTATAATTATATTGTTTAGATAGTGTTAATTTAAAGGTTATAGTCTTTAAATTTATGTATTCTAAAGAAGTTCTGCGGATAGAAAACGCTTAATGAAAAATAGTAATTAAAAAACAAATTGCAATATAAGCATAACTTTCTTGTATATATATTTTTAATAACTAGGATTAATGAATGTTGAAATAAAGAAAAGAGTTAGTTTAACGGTATTCGATATGCCTATCCATATATTCATACTTAAGTTCTTTATTCAAGCAAAGTGCAAAAGAAGAAATATTACTTGAAGTAATTAGTATCTTTGTACATTTAGAGAGAGAGATAGCATCTTTTAAAACATCATTTGCAAGTTTATCTTTATCTACAAAATTAGCTCTGTGAATTGGAACATCTGACGTGCTTCTTGCAATACCTTGATTGAAAATAATTTTATCTTTAAAGATTAATAATAATTCTGTTAAGCATCTAACATCATCAGTTGCAATAAATATATGTTCATATTCAAAATTTAAAAGTTCTTTTTGAATTAATTGAATTATGCAGCTTAAATTAATAAAATTACCATGTAAAAAATGATCAGTTCTTCTAATTTGAACACCAAGTACAAATGTATTTTTAACAATATTTTCTAAAAAATTCTTTTTGTAGTAAGGATTATTTGTATAATAATTTTCATGCAAAATAGTGTTAAGTTGATTTCTAATTTCTAAATTAAGAAAAGGACCTGGAAAAGGGTATAAATCAATAGCATTAATGTCAATAAAATTATTTCCTAAATTGTTATTCGCAAATAAATATTTATCATATAAATTCTCTTCATTATCTTGATATAAGCTGTTATGCCATAAAACAGAAATATTTTTTATAGATAAACCTTCTGATTTAATTGAATTTAAAGCATATAAAATGACCATTACATTTGAAAAAAATCCTTCAAGCCGGTTTTCAATTAAGCGGTAGTGTAATTCTTTAACTAGTTTCATTATTATGCTGTTAAACTTGTTATATTGATAATTTAATGTAGATATTTAAAATAATGAGTATTTTAATTTGTTATAAAACTTTAACTTTGTTATCTATAATTTGATTAATAACTGCCATCTTTTTCTTGTCTTCTGGCATGACGCTCATTTTTAAAAAATCATTTTCACCAGCAATCAGGCCGTTGGAATAATCTGTTTTCTTGTGAAGTATGCGGTTTGGATATTTTTGAATGTACGCTTCGTTCTTTAAAAAAACAGCAACAAAGTCATTCCACTGATCGCCTATCTGGGTGCTGGTATATGACTCCAGTAATTGTGAGTTCATGCCATTTCGTTTGGCCCATGTAATTAAAGCGCGTCCGCTGTCTGGATAAAATCTCCAGCAGTCCACTGGCCAGCGATGTAATTCTCCGTTAGAAGGTACGTTGAGGTAAAAAACACCAGTAGGTTTTAAAATTCTCATTATCTCAATGTACAACAACCAAAACATTTCGGAGTGTTCAAAGCAGGAGCTAGATAAAACCACATCAACGGATTCTGACTCAAAGGGAAGTGTGTAGGGGTCATCCAAAATCAGGTCTACACCTCTGCCCGCGACAAAATCAACCCCAACGTAGTCAAACTGTTCAGGGCAAAATGTTTTGAGAGTGCCATTGACGTCTTGTGACCCAATTTCTATAACACGCGCTTTTGGTGCGAGTTTGTTAATTGATTCTCCGTAGCTTTCAAAGAATTGCTGGCAGTTTAGTAGTGCTGTGTGATGCATATCTTTCCCTTTCTATTTGTTTTTTTATGTGTTGGCTTGTTATTTTCCAGCCCAATTAAGTAGTAGCAACTTGTTAATTAAAATAATTTTTTTGAAAATAATGTACTGTTTCTAACAGTCCGTCATTTAAACTAACCTTGGGTATCCAATCAAGCTCAGTATTTGCAACTTGGATGTCTGGTTTTCGTTGCTTTGGGTCATCTTGGGGTAATGCTTTGAAGATCAATTTGCTTTTAGAACCCGTAAGCCTCAAAACCAACTCAGCTAATTCAATCATTGTGAACTCCACAGGATTGCCAATATTGACAGGGCCAGTAAAATCCGGACCGGTATTCATTGCCCGAACCATAGCTTCAATCAAGTCGGTCACATAACAAAAACTTCGGGTCTGCTCACCGCTGCCGTAAATAGTAATATCTTCGTTACGAAGAGCTTGCATGATGAAGTTACTAACAACACGACCATCATTGGGTTGCATTCTGGGGCCATAAGTATTGAAAATCCGGACAACTTTAATTTGAAGTTGATGTTGTCGCCAGTAGTCAAAGAACAAAGTTTCAGCACAACGCTTACCTTCGTCATAACAACTTCTAATACCAATTGGGTTAACTCTTCCCCAATATTCTTCAGGTTGTGGATGAACCTCTGGATCTCCATACACCTCACTGGTGGAGGCTTGCAGAATTTTGGCTCTAACTCGTTTAGCGAGACCCAACATATTGATCGCACCATGAACGCTAGTTTTGGTTGTTTGAACGGGATCTTTTTGATAAAAGACTGGCGATGCAGGACAAGCCAAATTAAAGATTTGATTCACTTCCACGTAAAGTGGAAAGGTGACATCGTGACGCATTAATTCAAAATGCGTTTTCCCCATTAAGTGAGCAATATTTGTTTTGCTGCCTGTGAAAAAATTGTCTACGCACAGCACATCATGACCGTCTTGCATCAGCCTATCGCATAGGTGTGAGCCCAAGAAGCCAGCCCCCCCCGTAACAAGTACTTTATTCATTTTGTTCTTTCAAATAATTAAGTTAGAGCAATTCATTAATCGTTTCCGAACAAGTCCCTTGTGTAGACCTTAGAGCTAACATCCTTTATTTCATCTGTCACTCTGTTTGCAACGATGACATCACACATGTCTTTGAACTTTTGGAGATCACGAATTACTTCAGAATTGTAAAAATCGGATTTTGGAAACACTGGCTCAAAAACAACTACTTCTGCACCTTTGGCTTTAAGACGTTTCATGATGCCTTGGACGCTACTAGCACGATAGTTGTCAGAACCTGACTTCATGACCAAGCGGTAAATACCCACAATTTTTGGGGATCGTTCTAAAATATCCTGAGCAATAAAATCTTTTCGGGTGCTGTTGGCTGAAACAATAGCACCAATTAGCGTTTGGGGTACAGAGTTATAGTTTGCAAGCAATTGTTTAGTGTCCTTAGGCAGACAGTAGCCTCCATAACCAAAGCTTGGGTTGTTGTAATGATTTCCAATCCTAGGATCAAGTCCAACACCCTCAATAATTTGACGAGTGTTTAAACCATTAGTAGCAGCATATGTATCTAGCTCGTTGAAGTAGGCTACTCTCATGGCAAGGTAAGTATTTGCAAAAAGTTTAATGGCCTCAGCTTCGGTACTTTCTGTCAGTAAGATCGCCACATCTTTTTTAATAGCTCCCTCAAGCAGCAAGTTGGCAAACATTCTTCCACGATCTGAGTCTTCACCCACAACAATACGACTTGGATATAGATTGTCGTAAAGAGCCCGACCTTCACGCAAAAATTCGGGACTAAAAACAAGATTTTGAGTTGCGTATTTTTTTCTATTAGCAATAGTGAACCCAACTGGAATGGTGGACTTCACAACCATAAGTGCATTAGGGCAAAACACGTTAACATCTTGAATGACTGACTCGACAGTAGTCGTGTCAAAGTAATGCAGGACAGGATCGTAGTTTGTTGGCGTCGAAATAATTACTAGATCTGCATTTTTATAAGCTAAAGCCTTGTCGGAGGTTGCTACTAGACAGAGTTTCCTCTCATCCAAATATTGTTGTATGAGGTCGTCTTCAATGGGTGACTTCTTTTGATTAATAAGTTCAACCTTTGTTGCGTTAATTTCAAGTGCGACAACATCATGGTTCTGCGACAAGAGAACCGCCATGGACATACCTACATAACCTGTTCCAACAACTACTATTTTCATTTGAGATATATACCTTTGTAATTAAAGTCTAATACTAAGTAACATTTAGATATTTATTTTCGCAGTGAAGAATAATTTGATTAGTAATAGAGTTAATATGAAAATTTTGAAAACAAAAATTAAATCTCTCCAAAATTCCTTCAACTCCATTGTTCTCAAATAAATGATTAGCCTTGATAATTATCTCTTTGGAATCAATAATATCAAGACCATCATGCACAATATAAAAATCTTTGGGGATTTTAAAATAATTCATTTGTTGAATTAGACTGCTTGGAATAATTGGTATTCCGCCGGTGATCAATGCGTCAAAAAATCGAATTGGTAAATCATTATAAACTGGAATAATCCAATGACAAGAATGAGAAGCCCACTCATTTAAACGATCAAGTGGGGATCTTGCATGAAAATTATCGAAATTCAAATTAATTGTTGAGATTTTCTGACTTAAAGTTGAAATTACTGAATTTCGATATTTAAACTTTTCATAAAAATTATGCATGCCCAATGGATCCTTGATTCTTTCAAGGGACATTATTTTTTGAATATTATTGAATAATAATTCACTAGTCCACTGAATGCTGCCGCAAGGAATGGTAATATCCATATTTGGATTTATTCTGGATTGAACAATATTGCTAGATAAGTGCGCAGGTATATATACATCAGCTATCATAGCGCTAACATTACTCAAATGATGCCAATGGTGATTGTCAAAATCATGAATGGCTACAATTGAGGTTTGAAACTGTCTTATATAATCACTCATATTGGCTAACCCAATCTGAGCTAAATTATTATTTGTTAAAATTATTAATGAATCGTTAAAATCAAAATTTGAAGTTAAAAATTCTTTATCTGAAATATTAATTATTTCTCTTTCCTCAATGCGTTTCCCAATACTTTGATACAAGGAGAAGTTACTTACTATAAATATTTTTTTGAAAGTGTCTATGTTTTTCAAAAGTTTTATTTTATTTCGTTTTATTGTGCATTTTTCATAATGTAAAATAAAGTAGTCTGAAGCCTCAAGAATGGTTGTCGTATTATTTAAGTTTTCTAATAAATCAGAATCACTAAATTTAGTTACAAACTCAGATATCAATTTATATCTCCCAAGACTGGCCATTGCGGATGGCTTGTCCAAAAGTGCCTGTCATATTTAGACCAAGCGTGTACGCCGAAAGGCGTTACGTTGCCAATCAACTTTGATAAATATTGCGGATCAATGTCGTGCGAAAACTTAGCTGCAACTTTGATGTTGGGTGTTTTGAAAAAATCAGACAATGTAGATAAAAAGGCAAAGAACAGGTCCTCAGCATGGCCAGTACTTTGCCATGTCAAAGCCAAGTCTGGAAATTCACGAAGTAGTTGAATACAGCTGCTAATTTTTCTTAAGCTTAGCCCGCCATTACCTACAAAAGTCGTGCACAAAATTCCATTTTCAAGAGGTATTTTGTTAGTTTTAATTGGTAACGAATAGCCTTTTGGCCAAGGAGCACCAATGTAGTCATAGCCACTTTCAATCCACTTTGGCAATTCATTTTTCAAAAGAATTGCATCAGTTTGTAATATGAGCATGTATTCATAAGCATCGAAAGTTTGGTAAAAATGCTCAGAAGTCAATAATTTGTTATAGCCATTGATACTTGCAAAAAAATCTTTGTTGAAATAGTGGAATGGAACATTGGAGAATTCTTTTGAGTAGTATTCAATGTTCAGCAGTTCGGGCCCGATAAACAGGACATCAAAATCGCCAAGATGCCTTAATGAAGCTTTAACTGAAAAAAACTCATCTGCGTCCAAGTCCTCTTTGTATACAGGTATGAGTACAACGCAACGTTTTTTCATTCTATTTGTCCAAGCGTATTGATGAATGCAAGTACTTGGTGGGCAGGTTTAACCGGCCAGTTATTTGCATTTAATTTGCTCTGCAGTGAAGCTTTTAGCTGATTTCTTAAGTCTGCATTGATCGCAAGACTTAAGGCCTTTTCCTTGTATTCTGAGTAGGAGCTAGTAGACAGTTCAGTGAGTTCTAAGTCGTATAGCAGGCTGCCAGCTACTCTAGATGAAAAACTACCCCCAGCATAAGTTACAACAGGAAGCCCTGCTAGCAAAGCGTCGCTGCAAGTGGTGTGGCCGTTATAAGGAAACGTATCCAAAAATAAATCAGCCAATCTATATCGCGCCAAGTGATCTTCCACTTTAGGCACTCGTGTTGCATAAACCAGTCGTTCTGGGTCAACCCCATGTTCAATAGCCTCTTTTGTTAGATTTCCTTGCGCTGCTTCATTAAGCTTCATGAGCCAAAGCACACTGCCTGGTACTTCCTTCAGCAACTCCATCCATATTTTGAACATGGGTGGGTTAATTTTGTAATCATGGTTGAAGCTACAAAAAATAAAACCTTCTTCAGGCAAGCCAAAGTCGCTTCTCTTGGGGGTAACAGGCGATGGCTCCACCGCTGTGTCTCTGGGTAAATAGCAATGTGGCAGATAAAGAATTTTTTCTCTATAGTGCTTTTGCGATTCCGGCGGAATAATTCTAGGGTCTGCAATGAGGTAATCAATGAAGTGTAATCCCAAGGTGCCTGGAAAACCCAAGTAGGTCATTTGCACTGGGACAGGCCTGTGGGACAACACATCCAGTTTGGTTCCTTCTGTATGGCCAGATAAGTCGATGGCAATGTCTATTTCCATGGCTCTTAAGAGCTTGGCAAGCTCTAAACTGGGCATGTTCTTGGCATCAAGGTAGTGATCAAATGCACATCGATAGCGTTTCCACAAATCGCTGCCATCTGGGGTGCCTGTGAAAACACCGGTCAGTTCAAACTTTTCTTTGTCAAAATTTTCGATCATTTCAATGAGCAGGTAGCCCACAGGGTGAATTCTAAAATCTGCCGAGATAAATGCTACGCGTTTACGGCGGTGTGCATATTTTTCGCCGTTCCAAAGTTTGAACAATGGGTCGCCGTATTTGTCTTTGGCGTAGGTTTCTATACATTGACGCGCCAATGCGGCATCGTCAGTGATGGACATGACAGTCATGGCACCGCAAGCTTTTTTGCCTGATCGGATGCCTTCAAAAATTTGCTCTCTGGCTTGTTCAAAGTCTGTCCAGTCGCAACAGCTCAAGCGAGCGTGCATCAAGTGCCCTTCACCATAGTTGTAAGAGGGGTTAATTTGTAGTGCGCGTTTAAACGCGTTCACGCTCAGGTCGTATTGTTTGAACTGACCCAGTAGTTGACCTTGACCTTCAAAGGCTGTGAAGTTATTGGGGTCAACTTCAACGCAGGCCACCAAGGTGAGCAAGGCATCATGGTGACGATCTATGGCTTGCAGCAAAGCAGCTTTGTTGGTGTAAGCCTGGGTGTAGCTAGGGTCGACTTCAATGGCTTTGTCAAAGCAAATGACGGCGTCATCTGCCAAGCCTATGTCTGCATAGCTTTGAGCTTTGGCAAAGTGTGCCAAGGCCAAATGGGGCGCTGCTTCAGCGGCTTGTGTGAAGCTCTCAAGCGCTTCTATTTTTTTGCCAGTGGCACCCAAAGAGATACCCAGGGAATACAAAGATGCAAAGTCCTTGCTGTTAATTTGAAGGGCTTGCTTGAATATTTCTAGGGCTTCTGAGTGCTTGGCTTCTCCTTGTAATGCAATGCCTTGTTGTGTAAGGGCGTGAACTTGGGGGTCAATCGGAATATCTGACGTGGCCATGGCCGCACCCGTGTGGGCTTTCATGCCTTGGCCCACCTTGACGGTTTCTAAATGCTCTCTGGCATTGGGCAATGAAGGTTCTAAATGAACTGCTTTTTGCGCAGACTTCAAAGCATCGTCAAATTTGCCTAAGTTAAACAAGATGACCGACTTGGCCAAATGAGCCTGCGCAAAGTTGGGATGTGACAGTGTGACGGGCTGAATGTGTTTGAGCGCTTTGTCAAAATCTTTTCGGCCAGAATCTATGGCAGCCAGTGAATAAAGGGCCACCGCATTCTTTGGTTCTGAGCTCAGCACTTTGCTAAACAAGGTGTAGGCGGCATCAAGCTCACCTGCAGTTTGCAGGGCTAGGGCTTTTTCAAGCTGAGTGGTTGTCGCCTTTTTCAAATGACTGCCTTTAGGGTTAACGCTTTTAGGATTCAGGGCTTGCCCTGAAAACAAGGCAAGCGACAACTTAATGCAATAAGAGTGCCAGTCAAATTATTGACATCATCTGTCGAAATGGAACAGAATTTGTAAATTCAAAATTACCTGGATGTGCAATATTGTGGTTTTCAAGTCACAATATATTTGGCCATTTCAATGGAATATATCTTGTTCTTGTTATTTTAAAATCAAATTTCAAATTGTTAAGTTTTTGAACAATAGAAGGGTGAGGAGTTTCTTTAAATAAAATACCTGTTAAATAATTTTCAGGAATACCTGACACTGAGCATAGTTGATCATGCAGTGAAATTTGCTCTTTTGTATTTTTAAAACCTTCTGAACTTTCTGTAACATTTTGCCCAGCCCATTCAGCGCGGTAAATGTCATTAAAGCCTAAGGTGGCGTAAGAGGGAATCCCTAACCCTTGAGAAATTTTGGAGACTTCACGTTTTGAAATTGTGTAAACATAATTAGTCGGGCCTGCAAAATTCATTTTTCAGAATTTCAGTAAAACTTGAGTGTTCAAATCTCGGTTTCCAAACTGGAATTTGATTTGTTTGGAAATATTGCGCTCAAGTTCCCCCAATTGCGTCAATAAATCCAGGCCCAATAATAGGCCCTGTAGCCCTAATCGGGCAATTGCCCTCATCAACCACTTGATGTTGTACCCAACCGCACAGCACAGCGTATGAAGCGCGTCGCCCGCTGAACCTTTGAGCCAATTTCGATCCATTCGGTGATCTGCTTTCAGGTGTCCGATTGCGGGTTCAACGGCTTGTCTTCTTTTCAACCACTTCCTTTGCGTTTGTGTCATGGTTTTGATTTTGCCGCGATGAATGATTTCAATGTTTGGGAGTGCAGCATCAACATCTTTGCCCCTGTAGCCCAGGTCAACCACCACCTGTTTTGGGGTGACATTGACCGCCTCGAGCAGAATGGTTGCTTGCTCTATCTGCTCTGACAGCGTATGGCCGTCCCAGGGGTTCCCTGGAAATGATCTTGCGCCAACAATCAAGCCTTGCTTGTGTGTGACGGCAATCCCTGACTTGACGCCGAATTCAAATGGTTTGCGCGCTTTGCCCTTGCCGATACATTCAACTTCTGGGGCGTGGAGTGCGTACAGTTTGTCTTTGTCCTTGCGCTTTTGGGTATGAATGCGGGTGGCTCGCTCGAGCCACATTTGCAAGGTCTCGAGCTCTTTGCCCTGGTTTTTTGCTAAAGGCAACTTTCTTTGTACCTCTCTGAGCAAAACTCCAAGGATCGTCTTTTGGCGTTTGATGGTGCGCCCAAGACGCTTGAACTGCTTGGCATGGGCATAGCCCCCAGCGCTTCTGCGAAGCTCTTTGCCTTCCTTCTCAAAGGTTTGCTTGAGCTCAATGCCAGCCCTTTTGGCAGCTTGCACCACCTTGCGTCTGGCAATATCCAATAAACGGCTATCGGTTGGATGGGATATGGCCTTTTCTTGCACAGTGGTGTCAACGATGAGACGCTCAAATTCGCTTTTTTTTACTGCACCAATGTCAAGAGCCGCCTTAATGGTGGCGCTCAAGATTTCTTCCAAGCCAGCCTCACCCAAGGCAGTTCTGAAACGACCCACTAGAGTGGCATCACAAGGCAGTCTGGAATCAAAGTATTCGTATCCAGCAAAGTACTGCCAAGTCACGGAATCTGCGAATCGTTGAACCAAGTCTTCATCGCTGCAGTTGAAGCTGTTCTTGAGCATGGTCAGTGCAATCATCAAACGAAGCGACAAGCGTGGACGTCCTTTGTTGCCGACATCACCACCTTTGGACTTGACAAACTCACCAGCGAAATCGAACCCCGTTTCTGTTTCGACAACAGGCCTGGGTTGGTGGGCGAAGATGGGTGCAATGGATGCTTCGAGCTTAGACCAAGGCAACTTGTCACCTAAAACCGCCAAAGGGTGGCGCGCATCGATCATGCCGTCAAGGCGAGAACGGAAGAAATCATCAGTCATTTCGGCCCCTCGAAAAAAACAGATAAAACTCTCAGATTAGTGTGAGAAGTATAAAGTTTTTTGAGAGATTTTGAAAGAGAAAATATCAAGAAAAGCTATTATTCATGCGGGTTTCAAGAGTATTGCAGGCCCGACTATTTAATACAGAGCTATTAAATTATTATATTTGTACTAAAAAATTAAATGATATTAATTTATGCAGGAGGAAAAGCACTCATATTCTATAAAAAATCATTTAAAATATTTAAATCCACCATTATGTCTTCTGGACTTTGCGGAACCTTTTCAAATACTGCGTAGTGATAATCTAAATTTGCCTCCCCAGCTAATTCTGCAAAGCACTTGTTAACATAATGAGTGGAAAAAAACTCTAAAATTCTAGTTCTTTCTTGAGCATAAACTAAATTTGTGAGTCCGGCTCCATGCGGTGTTATAATAACAGATGCATTTGCAAACTCAGATATCTGCTCAGATATAGGCATATGTTCAAGATATAAAGTTTTAAATCCATTTTTATTCAATATTATTTCTAATGCATCCTCATTCAAAACTCTACGTGTAGTTGCGTTTTTCCTTGAAATATAGATTTTGCTTTTAGTTTTAACTGGTATGTTTCCCCCTACATTTTTTTTTAGAAAGTTTATCAGGTCGAATGGAACATAACCATCACCGAATGCACTATAAGAAGGGATTGTGATTTTAGAATACATAATTGGCATGTTTGGCTCTAATCTTAACTTGTCAATTAATCGTAAATTAGAAAATATTTCAAGCATGTATTGAGATGGACTTCCTGGAAATATAATGTGGTCAAATTCTTCTAGCGAATGGTACATCGCAGCTATAAACAATTTTCCAAGTACATCGACGTGAAAGTGGTAGTAATTATTCCACCATATTGTGGTTAAATAAAGTGAATTCCCTATTACAATTTGCTTAGGATATGAAATATCGATATTCAAATATCTTTGACGCCATAACCAAGGGCTATCATCGCCGTGTTGATGTTCAAATAATGCACCTTTTACGATTTCATTTTGATTATTTAAAACTATAGCTCCATTAAAATGAATTGTTGAGTTTTCCATTTCGAGGATAAATCTTGGTCTTGTTTGGTCAGAAATATGGTCCCTAATTACTGGATGAGAGTAGCCGCCGAGAGATTTTGGCACTGTTCTTTTTGTTAATTTCCGCCCGTAAGTAAGTTGATTGTTAAAAGCATGTTTTTCAATTAACTCACCAAATGTTAATATTTTATTAGGATCTATTATCATATTTTGAATTTAGAAGTATTAATCTTTAATTTAATTATGTAAACTATAACTTTTTTAAGAAGGCTAACCTACTGACTTCTTAAATTGTTTCTAGTTTGTAAAATGAAAACATAAATGTCAAGTGAATTTTTCGAAATCAAATAGTTCCTTTACAACTGTAATGCGTTAAAATTCATGATTTAGTAGCCTGCAATCTATTTAGTCGGGCCTGCAAAATTCATTTTTCAGAATTTCAGTAAAACTTGAGTGTTCAAATCTCGGTTTCCAAACTGGAATTTGATTTGTTTGGAAATATTGCGCTCAAGTTCCCCCAATTGCGTCAATAAATCCAGGCCCAATAATAGGCCCTGTAGCCCTAATCGGGCAATTGCCCTCATCAACCACTTGATGTTGTACCCAACCGCACAGCACAGCGTATGAAGCGCGTCGCCCGCTGAACCTTTGAGCCAATTTCGATCCATTCGGTGATCTGCTTTCAGGTGTCCGATTGCGGGTTCAACGGCTTGTCTTCTTTTCAACCACTTCCTTTGCGTTTGTGTCATGGTTTTGATTTTGCCGCGATGAATGATTTCAATGTTTGGGAGTGCAGCATCAACATCTTTGCCCCTGTAGCCCAGGTCAACCACCACCTGTTTTGGGGTGACATTGACCGCCTCGAGCAGAATGGTTGCTTGCTCTATCTGCTCTGACAGCGTATGGCCGTCCCAGGGGTTCCCTGGAAATGATCTTGCGCCAACAATCAAGCCTTGCTTGTGTGTGACGGCAATCCCTGACTTGACGCCGAATTCAAATGGTTTGCGCGCTTTGCCCTTGCCGATACATTCAACTTCTGGGGCGTGGAGTGCGTACAGTTTGTCTTTGTCCTTGCGCTTTTGGGTATGAATGCGGGTGGCTCGCTCGAGCCACATTTGCAAGGTCTCGAGCTCTTTGCCCTGGTTTTTTGCTAAAGGCAACTTTCTTTGTACCTCTCTGAGCAAAACTCCAAGGATCGTCTTTTGGCGTTTGATGGTGCGCCCAAGACGCTTGAACTGCTTGGCATGGGCATAGCCCCCAGCGCTTCTGCGAAGCTCTTTGCCTTCCTTCTCAAAGGTTTGCTTGAGCTCAATGCCAGCCCTTTTGGCAGCTTGCACCACCTTGCGTCTGGCAATATCCAATAAACGGCCGTAAACTCTAACATTCTTAGATGTCGCCAGTCATCTACTGTTCCAGGTGATCTTTTTGAATATGGTTCATTCGCAATAAAAAAATCAAAATCTTGAGTATATTTGGCCTCAATTGAAGAAGAAAAAAGTTTTAAATTATATTCAGATTCAGAGGCAAATGAATGCTCTGCATTAATTGATTTATTGACATGGCCTAATCCTTGATCAAAGTAACCATTTTGAATTAATAAAATACCCAAAAAGTGATTGGCGTATATATTTTCAGGTTCTATTTTTAAAATAGAAGAATAAATATTTAAAGCAGGCTGAAATTCATTTTTCAAATGCAAATTAAACGCTTCTAAAAGATTATTGTTGACGACTTCATTAGGCATTTTGATATCCATCCGATTTTCATAGCTAAGACTGCAGATTGGTCAATTACTAGCAAATACAATGCCAATTTTAAGTTCTAGAAACATGAGGAAAGAGGCAACTCTTTGCCGTCCTTGGTTGTTAACACTCAGTTGCATGAATTATTTAATTTGAGCATAATTATTTTAAACTTCAAATATTGAAGCCGAAACAAAATAACTCCATGCTCTGGGATGAGAAAGGTCTACATGAACATCGTGTGCTTAGGGGGCGGTCCGGCCGGTTTGTACTTTGGGTTGCTCATGAAGTTGCGTCATCCGATGCACCACATCACGGTTCTGGAAAGAAACAAGCCCTACGACACCTTTGGTTGGGGTGTGGTGTTTTCTGACGCCACCATGTCGAGGTTGCAAGTGGCCGACTCAGTCACTGCGTCTGAAATTCTGGGTTCTTTCAATCACTGGGATGACATTGCCGTTCATTTCAAAGGCGAAACCATGCGCTCAAGTGGACATGGCTTTTGTGGAATTGGTCGCAAGCGACTGCTGAATATTTTGCAAAAGCGTTGCGAGGAACTAGGTGTGAAGTTGGTGTTTGATGCGGAGGTGGACACTGGCATAGATATCGCTACTACATACAAAGCCGATTTGGTCATTGCATGTGATGGCATCAATTCACGAGTTCGCACACGCTTTGCCAGCACCTATAAGCCCGACATCGATGAGCGTGATTGTCGTTTTGTGTGGCTGGGCACGCGCAAACTGTTTGATGCTTTTACGTTCGCAATTGAAGAAACAGAGCACGGTTGGTTTCAGGCACATGCCTATCAATATGACGATGAAACTTCCACCTTCATTGTTGAGGCGCCTGAGACTGTGTGGCGTGCAGCTGGGTTGGAGGATATGTCGCAGGAGGAGTCGATTGCATTTTGCGAAAAGTTATTTGCCAAATATTTAGATGGCAACGAACTCATGACCAATGCCAAACACCTAAGGGGCTCAGCGCATTGGATCAAGTTTCCAAGAGTGATTTGTGATCAGTGGGTTCATTGGGAAAGGCGAGCTGATGGCCAAGTGGTACCTTATGTATTGATGGGCGACGCTGCACACACTGCACACTTTTCCATCGGATCAGGCACCAAGCTGGCATTGGAAGATGCCATTGAATTAGCCGACACCTTTGAGAAGGTGGGGCAGGAGGTGAGTGGAATGCAGGAGGTGATGACTAGATATCAGGCTACACGTTCTATTGAGGTCTTGAAAATTCAAAATGCTGCACGAAATTCCACCGAGTGGTTTGAAAATGTTGCGCGCTATGTGAATTTGCCACCTCAGCAATTTGCATATTCATTGCTCACAAGAAGTCAACGGATTTCTCACGAAAACTTGCGTTTGAGGGATGCGCAATTTGTGTCTGCCTATGAAAGGTTCATGGCATCTTTGGTGACTGGTGGCGATGCTGCAAATACCGATGTCAACGTAGGTGTCAATGAAAAATCAACGCCCCCCATGTTCTTGCCTTTACAAGTGCGCGGCATCATCTTAAAAAACAGAGTCATGGTGTCTCCTATGGCCACCTATTCCGCAGTAGACGGCGTGCCTGGCGATTTCCATCTAATGCACTACGGCGCTCGTGCTGTAGGTGGCGCAGCCATTGTGTTTACAGAAATGACTTGCGTGACGCCTGAAGGGCGCATTACGCCAGGTTGCCCGGGCCTTTGGAACGATGCTCAAGAAAATGCCTGGAAGCGTATTGTTGATTTCGTACATGCGCAGTCTGATGCCAAGATGGCTTTGCAGTTAGGCCATTCAGGTAGAAAAGGTTCTACACGTCGTGCATGGGATGGCATGGATATGCCTTTGAACGATGAGGCTCGAGATGGTCAGAATTGGCCGGTGATGGCGCCATCTGCGTTGCCTTACATGGAGGGTGTGAGCCAAGTACCCCATGAAATGACCCGCGCCAATATGGAAGAAATGCTGGCTGCCTTTGTGTCAGCAACGGAGCGAGGCGTCAAGGCCGGTTTTGATTGGCTAGAACTTCACTGCGCACATGGCTATTTGTTGTCGGGCTTTATTTCGCCTTTAACCAATCATCGAACCGATGAATATGGCGGCTCGCTGGCCAATCGCTTGAAGTTTCCCTTAGAAGTATTTGTAGCCTTGCGCAAAGTATGGCCGGCAGATAAGCCAATGTCAGTGCGAATTTCCGCGCACGATTGGGTGGAGGGTGGCATTACGCCTGACGATGCCGTTGAAATTGCCAAGGCATTCAAAGGGGCTGGCGTTGACTTTGTCGATTGCTCTTCAGGGCAAGTAGACAAGCGAGAAAAGCCTGTGTATGGCCGCATGTTCCAAACGCCATTTTCCGATCGCATTCGCAATGAAGCCGGTGTGCGGACCATTGCAGTAGGCGCCATTTCAGAAGCCGATCATGTGAATAGCATCATTGCGGCAGGTCGGGCTGACTTGTGTGCTGTGGCGCGACCTCATTTGGCCAATCCCGCATGGACTCTGCAGGAAGCCGCGCGCATTGGGTACACCGATTTGAATTGGCACAAGGCGTATGTGTCGGGCAAACGTCAGATGGAAACCAATTTTGAGCGGGCGGCCGTCATGGCCGTCATGAGTGCCTCGCCAGTGGCAGGCAAAGGAGAAAATTGATGTCCGACGATGTGAATATGCAGGCAAATGCCGATCATGAATTCAGGGCACATGCCGATCAGCATGCCTCGCTGCGTTTGTGGCTGCGCTTGCTGTCTTGCACTACGCGAGTTGAAGACAAGATTCGCCAAAAGCTGCGCGAATCTTTTGACATTACCTTGCCGCGGTTTGACCTCATGGCGCAATTGGAAAGACACCCTGATGGGTTAAGCATGGGGGAGTTGTCAAGGCGAATGATGGTGACTGGCGGCAACATCACCACCATCGTGGACCAATTGGAAAAAGAGAAGTTGGTACTTCGAGTGGTGGGCGTGAACGATCGCCGGTCTTTCACGGTCAAGCTAACGCAAGCCGGCAAAGATGCTTTTACCAACATGGCCATTGCGCATGAGGCTTGGGTGGCAGACCTATTTGAGGGTTTGTCAGTTAGCCAGCAAACTGAGTTGTACACCTTGTTAGGTGCCATGAAAAAAAATCTACAGAAACAAGAGGAGATGTCATGAGTCAAAAGTATTTACCTGGCCAGCCACAGCAATTGCCTCGCCACAACAACAAACTGGCTCATTACAAAGCCGAGCATGTGCTGTTTGAAGTGAAGGAGGGTGTGGCCACCTTGACATTGAATCGACCTGAGCGAAAAAATCCTTTGTCGTTTGAGTCTTATGCCGAAATGCGCGATTTGTTTCGAGCGCTGGCCTATGCTGAAGATGTGCATGCAGTGGTGGTCACGGGTGCGGGTGGCAATTTTTGCTCGGGTGGCGATGTGCATGAAATCATTGGGCCTCTTACCAAACTAGACATGCCGGGTTTGCTTGCGTTTACGCGCATGACAGGCGATTTGGTCAAGGCCATGCGCGCCTGTCCGCAGCCCATTGTTTCTGCCATCGATGGCATTTGTGCAGGTGCAGGTGCATTGCTGGCACTGGCTTCTGACTTGCGTTATGGCACTGCGCGCAGCAAAACCTATTTTCTGTTTAACAAGGTGGGCTTGGCCGGATGCGACATGGGTGCGTGTGCTTTGCTGCCCCGCGTGATTGGGCAGGGGCGTGCCTCAGAGTTGCTGTACACAGGCCGCGGTTTGCCAGGCGAAGAGGCAGAGCGCTGGGGTTTTTACAACCGAGTGTGCACACCTGAAACTGTTTTGTCAGAGGCGCAATCCATGGCTCACACCTTGGCAAGTGGGCCTACCTTTGCCAACGGCATGACCAAGAAAATGTTACAGCAAGAGTGGAATATGGGGGTAGACGAAGCCATTGAAGCCGAAGCGCAAGCCCAAGCCATTTGTATGGTCACCAATGATTTTCACAGGGCTTATCACGCCTTTGTGGCCAAGCAAACGCCCGTCTTCGAAGGAAATTGAACATGAACTCCGCCTCTCACTTGGCATGGCCTTTCTTTGATGAGGCGCATCGAGTTTTCAAAACTCAATTGCAAGAGTGGACCTCGAAGCAGTTTGCAGATCAGCATGGCCACGATGAATCGCGCGATGCCATCGACCGTGAATGTGTGAGTTTGGTCAAAACTTTGGGGCAGGGTGGTTGGCTTAAGCCTGCCATAGCGGGCAAGGCGCATGGCGGAGCATCTGAGGTGATTGACACCCGCACCATTTGTTTGTTGCGCGAGGAGTTGGCTTGGCATCATGGCTTGGCCGACTTTGCGTTTGCCATGCAGGGGCTGGGCTCGGGCGCTATCAGTCTCAAAGGAACACCCGAACAACAAGCTGCTTATTTGCCGCGTGTGGCCAAGGGAGAAGCGCTGGCGGCTTTTGCGTTGAGTGAGCCCGATGCAGGATCTGATGTCGCCGCTATGCAATGCAGTGCGCTTGCTACTGCCGATGGTTATCGCTTGAATGGTTTGAAGACTTGGATTTCCAATGGCGGTATTGCCGATTTTTATGTGGTGTTTGCACGCACAGGTGAGGCGCCTGGCGCCAGGGGCATTAGCGCTTTCATTGTGGATGCTGACAGCCCTGGATTGGAAATAGCGGAGCGCATTGATGTGATGGCGTCACACCCGTTGGCTACGTTAAATTTCAACAACGTATTGGTACCGCATGCCAAGCGCATTGGCGCAGCGGGCGAAGGCTTCAAAGTGGCCATGGCCACGTTGGATGTTTTTAGAACGTCTGTGGCTGCAGCATCACTCGGCTTTGCGCGCAGAGCTTTGGACGAATCTATTGCGTGGGCCAAGCAGCGCAAGATGTTTGGTGGCACTTTGGCAGATTTTCAAATCACGCAAAGCAAGTTGGCGCAAATGGCCACCCTGCTAGATGCCGCCACTTTGCTGACCTACAGAGCGGCTTGGCTGCGCGATCAAGGTCAGCGCATTACACAAGAAGCGGCCATGGCCAAAATGACCGCCACAGAAAACGCCCAGCAAATCATTGACATGGCTGTACAAATGCATGGTGGCATGGGCGTGAAAAAGGGCTGCATTGTGGAGTCTTTGTACCGAGAAATTAGAGCGCTGCGCATTTACGAAGGCGCAACAGAAGTACAGCAATTGATCATTGGCCGTGACTTACTCAAGTGAGGTTTCAAATGAGCCAAGCCTTAGCACCTACATTGCACAATGACACCTTTACGCGCGATCGTTTGCCGCCAAAAGATCAGTGGCCAGTTTTTGTTTTTGATCGACCCGAAGTTCAATACCCTGAGCAGCTCAATTGTGTACAGGCTTTGCTAGACGAGCATGTGGCGCAAGGCAGGGGCGACAGAATGGCGGTGCGGGGCGTAGATGCAACCGGCCCCATGGCATGGACCTATGCGCAATTGCAAACCAAGGTGAATCAAATTGCCCATGTGTTGGTTCACGACATGGGTTTGAAGTCTGGCGAGCGATTGCTTCTGCGCGGCGGCAACAGCCCCATGATGGCGGCGTGTTTCTTGGCGGCATTGAAGGCTGGTTTGGTGGTGGTGCCCACCATGCCTTTGCTTCGGGCTGCAGAGTTGAGGCAAATAATAGTCAAAGCACAAGTGAAAGCAGCGCTTTGCGACAGCTTGTTGGCAGAAGAACTTGCGCATTGCACAGATTCTTCACATGCTCATTTTGCAACATCACTCGGACAGGTCTTGTTATTTAGAAGCACAGACGACGAAGGCATAGAAGCCCGCATGGCCAAGCATGCGAAAGAATTTGAAGCATGTGACACCAGCCGAGATGACGTGTGCTTGATTGCGTTTACCAGTGGCACCACGGGGCAACCCAAAGGCACCATGCATTTCCACAGAGATGTGTTGGCCATGTGCGATTTGTTCCCCAAACATGTGCTTCACATGGGCGCAGACGATGTGGTGTGCGGTACGCCGCCTATTGCGTTCACGTTTGGCTTGGGCGGCATGTTGGCCTTTCCCTTGCGATATGGCGCATGTGCAGTGCTGCTCGAAAAATACACGCCTGAATCATTGCTGCTTGCCATCGGGCAATATAGCGCAACGCAGTGCTATACCGCACCGACCATGTACCGCCAAATGGCGCTGCTTGTGTCTGAAAAGCCTTACGCGTTTGAATTGAAATCATTGCGCCACACGGTATCGGCAGGTGAGGCCTTGCCCGATGCCACACGTCAATTATGGAAACAAGCCACAGGCATTGAAATGACCGATGGCATTGGCGGTACCGAAGTCATTCACATCTACATCTCCAGCGCGGGTCAAGAAGTGCGAGCGGGCAGCATTGGCAAAGTGGTGCCAGGCTATCAAGCTCAAATTGTGAATGACGACATGAAGTCAGTGCCGCCTGGTGTGGTGGGCCGTTTGGCTGTGCGCGGCCCAACAGGTTGCCGCTACTTGGACGATCCTAGGCAAAAAGATTATGTGAAGGATGGCTGGAACTTGCCGGGCGACACATTTGTCATGGATGCCGATGGCTACTTCAGCTACCAAGCGCGAAATGACGACATGATTATTTCTGCAGGTTACAACATTGCTGGG
>Ga0214921_10001076_pt1 | contig 47469 bp, 33 predicted proteins | sample LL1505_MetaG_FD_177992 | JGI IMG/M metagenome (GOLD analysis project Ga0214921, IMG submission 177992) | Freshwater microbial communities from Lake Lanier, Atlanta, Georgia, United States - LL-1505 | ecosystem: Environmental > Aquatic > Freshwater > Lake | place: USA: Georgia | collected... | reverse complement strand
CTAATACACGCCTTGAAAATTGTTCTCTTGCCTCTATGTAACTACATTCGCTTTTGGTCTTGCAGTAATATAAAATTTCTCGCCTGAAATTTTCTTTGCCTAATTTTAATACGTCTTTGTTGAGTTCATCATTGGAGCCATAATATTCTTGCCAGTCACTTTCTATTTTGCCTCGAATCTTTTTTCTTTTCTTTGTGCCGTTTTTCAACTTGACAACTTTATAAGTGGTCTTAGCGAACTTGGCTAGTTTTTTGCCTATGTATTTTTTATTTGTGGTTAAGTTTGTTATGATGTAAACGAAGCCTATGTAATCTTCTGATATTTCTGTGACTAGTTGATTTTCATAATACCATGACATCAACTATATAGCGTCTTTTTGTGCCTGTGCCTGTGCCTTTTGAAATTTTTTCTGTGCCTTTAATTGATCTAATTCTTTACGCCAATCCATGATAGCATGTCTTCGATTACGTGCTATATTATAAATTCTTAACAGCCATAACCTAGTATCCATGCCGGCTCTTCGTGAACCTCTGTCCATCCATTTTTGATTAGCTTTAAAATATTCTCTAAAAGCTTCCATGAGTTCGTCATGAGTTTTTTCATCTCTCGGAATCATTCTACTACCTCCAAATCATTGGCATAGCTAGTATAACCATTTTCCTTGATGACCTTTAACACATTGTTTACACGGCCAATCAATTCATCCTTGTGACTGATCAAGTAGATATTTTTGTTACGTTCACGTGCCATCTTTTTAAGTACAGCCAGCGCACCCTCTACTCCACTAGCATCTAATCCGTTGTCAATAAGTTCGTCAATGAACAATAAATTAATATTGTCATATAAGCTTTCCCACACATCACGGAAACTCCAGCTTAGACCTAAGATTAATCTATTACGTTCGCCACGTGACAAGTTGTCAAAATCCAAGTCTTGACCCAACTGTGTAATTTCCACAGTGAGATCATTTTGAAATCTAACAACATGTGGCAGTCCCATTTTGTCTAGATAGTAAGTTAGTCTATTATTGAGATAGGCCAAGTTTTGATCAATAATTTTCTTACGAATAAAACTGTCCTTGCTGGTCAATAATTTAAGTAAAAATTCCTGATGTTCTTTTAGTTTGTTTAGTTGGTTAACATGATCCCAACTTACTTCCTGTATGGCTGTGTTGCGTAGTTCGTCGATCTGTTCTTGATAAGGATCCACATCATCATTACGTTTGACAAGTGCTTCTTCCAAACTGGTCAAGTTGTTTTGATGTTTTAAGGCCTGTTCTACAGTGTCGTAAAATGTTTCAGGACGGCCATTAATATCACCAATGTCCTTGATTTCTTTTTGAATCTTTTTCAAACTGGCCGAAGTTTTTTTGAAATATTCTTTAGCTTCATTGAAATTAGCCAAGGCAGTTTCAGTCATTTCGCCATGTTTATGATCCAACAACTGTTGTTGACAAGCAGGACAAGTTTTATCAGCAAGCTGTTCCACTTCTTTTTTGTACTTGTTCACAGACTTTTCAGCCTGCCCAACAGCAGTTTCTAAAGTGGATTTTTCCTTGTTGAGACTACGAATTTTAGCTGACAACTCATCATAACTTTTTAGTAGAGCGTGTTGTGCCAGTTCTTGTTCAATGTCAATGTTTTGTAGTTCTAAAATCTTTTCAGCAACCTTTTCGCAATCATCTTTTTGCTGTTTACGCCATGCTCGTTGCTTGGTCTCTAAGCCTGTGATGCTCTGTTCAATACGGTCATTGCTCTTTTTAGTAGCTTCGATATTGGCAGATTCTTGATTAATTTCTTCCTTAGTTAGTCTAACTAATTCTTTCAGGCTTTCACTTTTTTCACTAAGCAAGGTAACGCCCAGTAATTGTTCAATGATCATTCTTTGATCAGCGGCTCGCATACTGAGGAATGGTTCAGTATAGGTATTAAGTGCCACAATATGTTTGAACATGTCGTGACTCATGCCTAACAGTGCATCTAAATCACGCTGAGTTTCTCTAACATCGCCTTGACTTTCATCAATATTGTCAGTGTCCTGTTCTTCGCCATTGATAAAAAATTTAAAAATATTAGGTCTGCGACCACGTTCTATTTTATAGCTCACACCACTTTTTTCAAAATTCAGTGTGACAATCATGTTCTTATTATTAGTCTTGTTGACTAAGTTATCTTTCTTAATGTTAGTAAGAGCCTGACCAAATAAGGCATAACTTAAGGCATTGACAATAGTAGTTTTGCCTGTGCCGTTGCGACTGCCGCTGTCATCGCCGCCTTGATCTAAGTTTTCACCTAAGACCAGGGTCAGTTGTTCTTTGCAAAAATCTACAGCTTGAGTTTGATTACCCACGCTCATGAAATTTTTAACAGTTAAATCTTTAATACGAATCATAGGTTATTGTAAATGTCTAATAGAAGGTTTACGTCGTAAGTGTCACTTTCCACGCTGATCAATTGGTTGGTCACAATTTGATCCACGCTTTCAAATGCCTTAATATCAGTGTCACTGGTCAATTCTACTTCACGTTTTTCTGGAATCAAGGTCAATTCTCTAATGGCATAATCTGCCAAGTAAGTTTCTTTAATAAAACTGGCTTCCTCATAGCTAATATCAATGTCCAATGTGACTCTAAGATGTTGTTTGGGCTTGATAATCTTAGCGCCGTTGTCAATCAGTTCGCTAAGTTTAATAGTTCTAAAAGTAGGTTGATCAGGCCAGCTGTAGTATTCTGGTTGCCCTCCCCATTCTAATACGCACATGCCACGATCATCGTCCCAAGCATCAGCGTAATTGTGCGGGAATGCATTGCCAATATAGATCATGTTCTTTTGTTGTTGACGTTTGTGGAAGTGTCCACTGAAGCCAAGATCGTAATTTTGAAAATGTTCTAATTTAATTTCGCCATGATCTGGCATCTGTACCATGGCATTCATAAAAAAGCTAGGCAATTCAAAGTGACCAAAGATATATTTGCCACCTCGTTTACCTATGCTCTTCCATTCGTCGCCCACTAACCAAGGGCACATGGTCACATTGCCTTCTGTCATGGGCTTGTGTACTACAGTAATGCCCGGGATATACTTGCCAAATTCTACGCTGTGAATATCGCGTTTGTCTTTGTAGTATAAGTCATGATTGCCAGGAAAAAAGTAGAATTGATCAAATGCCTGTCCTAGTTTTTCCAAGGCTCTAAGACTATAATCCATGGTTGTAATATTAAGACTATTACGGTTATGATGCCAATCGCCCATAAAAATCCCAACATCACAGTCTAACTCCTTGGCTTTGCTAATGTACCAATCTACAAAATCTTCACAGTCTTGATTGTGTGTGGCACTGTTGCTTTTAAGCCCAAAGTGTATGTCTGTGAATAAGGCCACACGTTTAAAAAGATTTGTCATTCTTCCTCACGTTCAAATCTACGTAGTCCTGCTGAGTATTCAGCGTTACTGGTTCTAGTATAACTAGGCGCCATATCGTTCATTTCTAAAATATCATCTCTGATATTTTGATTTTTCTTTTCAATATTGATAATACGTACAAAACTGTTAGTCACTGCGGCAGTAAAGTATGCAAAAGGATTATTACTTTTTGATTCGTCAAATTGTAAACCCACTTGTGTCAGTTGTAAAATAGCTTGTGCTCGCATTTCATCGTTGTAGGTATAGCCTCTCACGTTGCCTCGGGTAGCATAACGCTCACACAATTTGATATACATACGTGCTAGGGTGTCAGTGATCTGTCCATGATCTTTGCTAAATCGTCCTTTGTCTACAGTGCCTTTCCAGTGACTACGGCCTACACAAATTAATTCATCGTTTTCGTCAAATTTCCAATGTTGGAAAGGAGGAAAATTCACTTTATCTCTACCATCAGCTTCGGACTTTTGAACTTTTTTTCTTGTTTTGTTCACAGGAATATGTTCATAAGTCATGATCCTGAATACCAAATCAATCTTTGGAATTTTTTTGTAGTCAATTTCGCAATCAGCTATTTTGACTTTTTCTCCTGCGGCTTTTCTTCTTGAATAATTTTCGTCGCCTATTCTTTTGGCACGACTGCGTTTGGCGTCAGCCACAGTTCTAATATTGATTTTTTCAACATTGGGTAGTATGATATCATACTGATGGTATTCTGGTTTAGTATAGCTAGAGTAAGAATTTTTACTTCTATGAATTTCCTCTAGCAGATCTCGATTATTAAGATAGTTTGTGGTCATTAAGACTCCTAAGGTCAGAATTATTATAATATACGTACTTTTAAAAGTCAACTAAATATTTGCCAAGGAGCATGATTATGCCTAGTTTTTTTGACAGTGTAAAATCGGCAGTGGATCAGTCATCGAGTACGTTTGGTGCTATAGCAAACGGTCTCAATACGGTCAATAAATTGAGTACTATTGCTAATAATTTATCAAATCCTAGTAAAGTAATGAGTACTATTCGATCTTTCAACTTACCCAAAGGCGGAGAAGTTAAATCCGATAGTCCAATGGCAACGGCCAAGATGGCCGATACTAACAATGATTGGCGAGCAAGATTGAACATACTTGATACATCGTTTTTTGATAATGCACCGATTCTTGCACCGATTAAACAGACAGGGGGTTTGATATTTCCCTATACTCCCACTATAAGCATAGGTAGTTCAGCTGGTTACAGTGATCAAGCTATGACTCATTCTAACTATCAATTTGTTTACTATCAGAGCAGTAGAGTAAATGAAATTAGTGTAGTGGGAGATTTTCCTGTAGAAGATTCTGATCAGGCAGCATATTGGCTTGCTGTTTTACATTTTTTAAGAAGTGTGACCAAGATGTATACTGGAAATACTGGGGATTCTAACCCAGGTAACCCGCCTCCCATATTAAATTTTAGTGCATACGGAGATTTTGTTTTTAAAAATGTTCCTGTAGTAGTTACAAATTTTAATATACAATTAGGCAAGGAAGTTGATTATATTGCTGTAAATCCCTTGGCAAAAAATAGTAGTACTAGTGGTAGTGGGTCAAGTGGAGCAGATAACTTGTCTAAAACAGCCAATTTATTGTCAACAGGTCTTAGTGCATTTGGACAAACCAAAGCAGCTAATCTAGTAAAAACAGGAGCAGCTCTTGTAGGTGCTGTATCCGCTCTTGGGGGTGGTGCAAAAGGCAGTGCAGGAACGCCAGGTGGTCCTGGAGAATCCCATGTTCCTACTAATAGTTCAATAACCGTAAATCTTAGACCGGTATATAGTAGAGAAAAAATTAGAAATTTCAGTCTTAACACTTTTATCAAAGGTGGATATGTTGGGCAAGGATATCTATAATGGCTGAATATAGTTCAACAAGCCCTTGGTTTAACACACCTACTAATAAGAATTATCTTGACTTGTTGAGCATCAGGCCAGTCAGTGCCGAAGCAGACGACTTCCTTTACACCATAGAAAGTCAATACAGTTATAGGCCTGATCTATTAAGTTATGATTTATACGGAACTCCGGATCTTTGGTGGGTTTTTATACAGCGTAATCTAGATGTATTACAAGATCCTGTATTTGATTTTATACCAGGAATACAAATTTATATACCAAAAAAGTCTAGTCTAATAAAAGTTTTAGGAGCCTAATATGGGATTTGACCTAGGTAGTGCTGCTACTAATTTAGTAAGTTCGGCGGTGAATAAAAGTCTAAGTAGTTCAGGATTAGTTAGTGGGCTACAAAATAAAGCTGGATCACTATTAAGTGGTGTGGCAAATAAACTATTATCCGGAGCCGGCGGCCTACTTAAAGATTTAACATCAGGAATCCCTGGCCAATTTCAACAAATTATTGACTATTCTACCCAGGCTCAAAAACAAGACATACTTGGCAGTCTTGCACAAGGTACTAGTATTGCACAAATAGAAGAAAAGCCTCCTTTTGCAAACATACTAAATCAATATGCAAGCTACAACTATATCTGGACCATGTGGGTATTACGTCCTTATGATTTGAATTTTCCAGATGTAACTTATAGAAAAGGTGTTACAGGAGATATCATATTAAAAAGTGGCAGCGGAGAACCTGATAATAGAATCCCCCTAACTAATTACAAAAGTAAAACATCAAATCCTTCTGGTAAATTTGACTTTTTCATAGACAATGTTCGTATTGGCGGACTGATAGGACTAGATAAAAATACAGGAAACACCAACGCTAATAGTATTAGTTTTAAAGTTATAGAACCTTATAGCTTGGGATTATTCTTTCAAACCCTACAGGCAGCAGTTTATAAATCAGGATCTAAGTCTTGGAATAACGTGCCTATAATGTTGAGATTGGAGTTTACAGGACATAAAGATCAATACGAGTTAAATGTCAAAGTGCCCAAAGCTACCAAATATTTTCCTTTAAAAATTATGAATATAAGCATGAAGGTCAGTGGCAATGGCTGTACTTATGATTGTACTGCTATACCATGGAACGAACGTGCTTATAGCACAGCCATAAGCACGGCCAAAAGTCAAGTTACTATAGAAGGAAAAACAGTTCAGGAAATGTTACAGAGTGGTCCAAAAAGTTTACAGTATACTCTTAACAAAATAGAAAAAGACAAGGCTGATGCTAAAAAAACACCTGTAGCAGATAAAATATTAATTCTTTTTCCCATAGATACTAAAACTTCTAATAGTGACGGCGGTGATAAAGATATTAATAAACCTCCAGGAGCTGTAGTAAATCCTGCTGATCTCAAAATAATTAATCAGAATCTTTATAAAAGGTTAGGTGTATCAGGCGATGTTAGTCCTATTCAAATAGACAATGTCAATACCATAGGCACATCCACTATGGGGTTTGGCGATTTACAACGGGCCAAACAGGCATTTGGTGAAGAAGCCGAAGTATACGATTCCAAAGCAGGAGTATTTAAAAGAGGCAGTATTAAAATAGAATCGGAGCAGGGAGTAGCAGAGTTTGCCCAAGGCAGTAATATTCCTAATATGATAAATCAAATAATTCTAGTCAGTCAATATGGAAGACAGGCCTTGGAAAGTGTAGACAATGATGGGTTTGTTCCTTGGTGGAGAGTGGAAACTCAACTATATCTTTTAGATTCCGACGAAAATGTAGCAACAACTGGAAACTATGCCACTTTGGCAGTGTATAGAGTAATACCGTCGGCTATACATAGTAGTAGATTTTTACCGCCAGAAGACAGACCCAAAGGCATAGAAAATTTAAAAAAGGTAGCTCTTAAAGAATACAACTATATCTATACTTCAAAAAATATTGACATCATAGATTTTAATATTGAATTTAATAACGGATTCTATAAACAATTAACCGTAGATATGGGAAAAAGAAATCAAGGTGTATTGACCAAATCAACAACAGGCAGTGACGCAACCAGTGAAACTAAAACTGACAGCGGTAAAACTCCTCCTACTACTAATACTGAAGCAAGACCGGCTAAAGATGGCGCACCTGTAATCAATGATGCCATTAGCATTGGCAGTAATAAAAGTCCTACAGGGGACGATGACCCAGGTACACTGGCTGCAAAAGCATTTAACGAAGCTATAAATTCCATGTTAGACATGGTGCAATTAGATTTAAAAATCCTAGGCGATCCTTATTACTTGGGCGATAGTAATATGGGAAATTATTCAGCACAAAAGACCAATTTAAGGGGCATCAATAATGATGGAGCCATTGACGGCCAAAGCACAGAAGTTTATATCACAGTGAATTTCAGGAATCCCATAGACATTGATTATACTACAGGCTTATATGAATTTGGCCAAGGTAAAATAGTTCCACAATTTAGTGGATTATATAGAGTAGGTGAAGTGCAAAATGAATTTAATAATGGACTTTTCACACAAAGTCTTAAACTAATGAAAATGCCTAATCAAGACACTGACAAAAACGCTGCACCTAAAGAAGGCAAAACCTTGGTGGAAACTATTAAAAATACACCTGTGCCTTCGCCTAAAGAAGCCGCAGCAGAACCTAACGGATATGAAGACGTTGTAGGAGGTCCATAATAATGGCAGAGGAAAATAGAGCCCCTATAGGTAAACAACCAGAAAATAACACAGGAGTTTTGTTGGCCAAAGTGGTCAGTCATCTAGACCCTTCATATATGGGCACATTAGAAGTGGAATTATTGAGCGAAGTAGGTAGTACTCCTAGAACAGCAACACAGTTACGTAAGGTGAAATATCTAAGTCCTTTTATGGGAGCCACGGCCATTGAGTTTGCCGGCAAAGACGACAATTACGGAAACACACAAAAAAGTTATGGAATGTGGATGATACCGCCGGATGTAGGCACCACAGTCATGGTGGTATTTGTACAAGGTGATCCTAAAAGAGGTTATTGGATTGGTTGCGTACAAGACAATGACATGAATTTTATGATTCCAGGGTATGCTGCCACAACTTTTACAAATGATCAAAACGTAAATGCAGATCTTAAAGGACGTACAGGAAGAATTCCTGTAGCAGAGTACAACAAAACAGCACAAGATCAAATAGGAAATGATACAACACTAACTAAAAAACCAAAACATCCTTTTGCCGCCATACTGGAACAACAAGGATTATTACTGGATGACATTAGAGGAATTACTAGTAGCAGTGCTAGAAGAGAATGGCCCAGTGCTGTTTTTGGTATTAGCACACCGGGACCCGTTGACAAGCAAGCCGATGCACCAAAAGGCAAATTAGGCAAAAAAGAAACTGAAACTACGGCCTTTGTTAGTAGGTTAGGGGGGTCTAGTTTTGTCATGGATGACGGTGATGATAAATTTCTTAGGAAAACAACTCCTAGCGAAGGGCCGCCAGACTATGCCAGTATAGAAGAAGGGGAAGAAGGCGATGTTACTATTCCTCATAACGAATTAATAAGATTAAGAACTAGAACCGGGCATCAAATATTACTGCACAACAGTGAAGATTTGATTTATATTGGTAATGCTCGTGGCTCAACTTGGATAGAATTAACCAGTGATGGCAAAATAGATATTTTTGCCCAAGACAGTATTAGCATACACACTGGAAATGATTTTAATTTTTATGCTGACCGTGACATCAATATGGAGTGTGGACGCAATTTCAATGTCAAAGTGGCAGAAAATATGCAAACCGAAGTGGGGCAGGATCAGACTTTAATAGTCGACGGCCTACAAGCCAACCATGTCAAGGGCGATGTTAATACCACTTTCGAGGGCAACTATCTTCACACAATTTTAGGAAACTTTGATCTTAGCACAGATGGCAATAATAAATTAACAGCTGGAGGTAATTCAGAACTTAACTCCGGCGGCAACAATGTGATCACAGCCGGTGGAGCACTTGATATTAAAAGTGGGGGAGCCAGTAAATGGACAGGCGGCGGCGCAACTAGCATTGGAGGTGCAAGCTTGGTTCTTAGTGCTAGCTCAATTAATCTTAACGGACCAGCTGCACCAGAAGCAGCCACAGCGGAAGTGGCAGAAAAAGCGGAGTTGCCAGATCCTTTGTCAACTCATAGTGTACCAGACGAGCAGGGTGATGAATTTGTACAAACTATCATGCAGCGTGTGCCAACTGCCGAACCGTGGCCACATCATGAAAATTTAGATCCTTTGAATTTTAAATCAGATATGACAGACAGAGAAGCAGAAGATGACATTGCTGTTCCTGAATTTTGGAGTGTATACTCCACGGCGATTGATACATTTTCTAAGAGCAAAAAGGATTAAATATTTTTATGGCTATTCAAAGACTATACGAAAAACTTATTGTTAAAGGCAATAATGCTCGAGCACAACCGCCGTTACCAAGAACATACAGAGGTTTCAGTACTATAAGCACTGACAGTGAATCATACTCATTATATGACTTGGACTTAATTAAACAAGATTTACTTAATCACTTTCACGTAAGACAAGGTGAAAGATTAATGAATCCAGAATTTGGTACTATAATTTGGGATGTAATTTTTGAACCATTAACTGAAGATTTAAAAAATTTAATAATAAAAAATGTCGAGGACATTATTAACTATGATCCCAGGGTTAGAGTTAATGATATTACAATCACTGCCTATGAAACTGGTATTCAAATCGAATGCGACTTAACTTATCTTCCTTACAACATTTCAGAATCTATGCGTTTTAAGTTTGATCAAGATAACGGATTAATAGGATAAACTACCATATTATTACACACTATAAATATCAGAACAAGGATTAAACATGTCATCTACCGACAGACAAAATAGATTACTCGTAGCTGAAGATTGGAGGAGAATTTATCAAAGCTATAGAAATGCTGATTTTCAAAGTTATGATTTTGAAAATCTACGCAGAGTAATGGTAGATTACCTTAGACAGAATTATCCTGAAGACTTCAACGACTATATTGAAAGCAGTGAATATCTAGCATTGATAGATATGATTGCTTTTTTAGGACAAAGTATTGCATTTAGAGTGGACCTAAATGCTCGTGAAAACTTTTTAGAACTAGCAGAACGTAGAGAAAGTGTTTTAAGATTATCTAGAATGCTAGGTTACAATGCCAAACGTAACCAAGCAGCTAACGGCTTGTTAAAATTTACCAGTATTTCTACTACGCAGGCAGTAATAGATAGTAATGGAAGAAATTTATCTGGTCAAGAAATAATCTGGAATGACACCGCAAATAGTAATTGGTATGATCAATTTATCAAAGTTATCAATGCTTCTATGCCTGCTATCAAGCAATTTGGTAATCCAGATAATAAAGCTGTGGTATATAGCATACCTACTGAACAATATAGAATTCAATCGGCTAGTAGTAATATTCCTGTATATGGATTTACCAAAGTAGTAGATGGTAGGAATATGAATTTTGAAATAGTCAGTACTATTATCAAAGACGGAATGGATATTGTGGAAGACCCTCCGCAGGCAGGTAAAAGCTTGGCGTTCCTTTATAGAGACGACGGTCGCGGAGCAGCCAGTCCTACTACTGGTTTCTTTTTACATTTTAGACAAGGTAGCTTGAACACCGGCGCTTTTTCAATTAGCCAGCCAAGTACTAATGAAATTGTCGATATCGATGCTACTAATATTAACGACACTGATGTATGGTTGTATAAACTAGACTCTAATGGTGTAGAACAAGAATATTGGGCTAAAGTTTCCAGTTTTGAAGGCAATAACATAATCTATAATAGTTTAAAGAAAAATATTAGAAATATCTACGGAGTTGTTACTAGAGCAGAAGACAGAATCAGTTTGACATTTAGTGATGGCACATTTGGCACATTGCCATTGGGGTCTTTTAGAGTATATTATCGTGTAAGTAATGGACTTAGTTATACTATAAATCCTAAAAATATTAGAAATGTTTCTATCTCCGTTCCTTATGTATCTGGTGTAGGACAAATAGAAACTTTAAGCATTACTTTAGGATTACAATCTAGTATTAGTAATAGTGCATTGAGTGAAAGCAACGACGAAATTAAAGCCAAAGCACCTGCTACATATTATACACAAAATCGTATGATTACAGCAGAAGATTATAACATTAGTCCCTTGAGTATCAGCCAAGATGTGGCCAAAATAAAAACTATTAATAGAACCAGTAGTGGTATTAGTAGGTATTTTGATCTAACTGATCCCACAGGAAAATATAGTAGCACCAATCTATTTGGTGATGACGGTGTAATTTACAAAGAAGAATACGAGGATCATTTTAGATTTAATTATGTTGCAAAAACTGATATTGAAGCAGTGATTTATAATCAAGTTTTAGACATTATTAAAGATATTGATTTACGTAATTTTTATTATGATAAATTTGGTAAATTATCTACCACAACTGAAACGTATACTTGGAATCAAGTAACAAAAGATACTAATCAAAGTACGGGTTATTTTAAAAATCAATTAAACTTAATTACAGGATACGATTCGGGAACTGATTTAAAACATTTAGAACCGGGTGCCTTATTAAAATTCGTTCCTCCCACAGGTAAAGTATTTTTAAAAACTAATTCAAATGCCTTGGTTACCGGCACAACAATTGTGCCTAACTCAACTTCTTATCTTTGGGCTAAAGTTGTTAGTGTAACTGAAAATGGTGCAGTTTCTTCTTTAACCACGGGTCAAGGCCCTATTACACTGAATGTAGAAGTGCCAACAGGAGCTACCTTAGTAAAAGTTATTCCAAAATGGCGTACTAGTTTGGATGCGGCCACTATAGCTACTATGATAGATTTAATTTTTTCTAACAAGCCATTTGGTCTACGATATGACTTAGATACTAAAAATTGGAAATTAATATACGAAGCAAATTTATCTATAAATGGATTGTTTAATATTGGAAGAGCCGGAGATATTAGCAATCAAAAATTAGATAATAGTTGGTTAATTTTGTTTTCCACGGACACTGCATACTATACAGTTAAGTCAAAAAAATTAAAATATATTTTTGAAAGTGATCGTCAAATTAGATTTTATTTTGATGCTAATAGCAAAGTATACGATAGCAGAAGTAATAAAGTAGTTAAAGATAAAATTAGTGTACTTAATATTAATACTAAACCTGACAGTATTAATCCTTTTAGCTATAGTTTAGATTGGGAAGTCAGTAAAGAATTTTTAGGATCAGACGGTTACGTGGATAATAAAAAAATAGAATTAACTTTCAATGACAGTAATGATGACGGAGTAGTTGATGATCCTGATATTTTTGATATTATTGTGGCTCCTAGTACTGATCAATCAAAGTATATAATTTTACAAAGATACGAAACAACTAACGGTCAACTAGATTATAGATATATTAAAAATGATAATTTAATTAAAATTAAATCTAGCTCCGATGACGTATTATTAAATGAAAAAGTAGATGGTCAATATTTTTATTTCACTACTACAGACACAGTTGCTCAGTGGGACAATAAACTAGCAAGATTTGTGGCTAATTTAGATTATAAAGTCTATCAAGGTAGAGAAGATTTAAAATTTCAGTATGTTCATAGCGCAGACTATGAAGCAAGAATAGATCCAGGACAGATTAATATCATGGATTTATATGTGCTGACCAAACAATACGATTTAGAATTTAGAAAATGGCTATTAGGTAATCTTGATGCAGAACCATTGCCTCCAAGTTCGGATCAATTGAGCTTGTTATTGTCTCCAACTTTAAATAATATTAAAGCCATGAGCGATGAAATTATCTTTCACCCGGTAAAATATAAAGTATTATTTGGACCTAGAGCCAGTTTGAATTTAAGGGCCAGCTTTAAACTAATAAAAAATGCAGAGCAACCCATCAGTGATAATCAGTTAAAAACAAATGTGCTAACAGCTATTAACGAATTTTTTGCCTTAGAAAATTGGGATTTTGGAGATAGTTTTTATTTCAGCGAACTAGTAGCATATGTTATGTCTAGAACAACTCCTTTCTTGTCTAACATGGTCATAGTGCCTAGACAACCCGATTTGTATTTTGGAAGTTTGTTTGAAATCAAAGCCGAAAGTGATCAAATTTTTATCAATGGCACTACCACTGATGACATTGAAATAATCACAGCCATCACAGCAAATACAATTGCTGCCGAAGGTAATATTAACTCTACAAGTTATGTGATATCTCAACAAAATATTACAAGTCAAGGAGCAGCATAATGTCTGAAAATCAAACAGAAAATGCTCCTCCTATTGATCCTAATCAAAAAAGAAAAACCGAATCATTATTACCTAGAATTTACAGAACTGATAGTAATAAAAAATTCATCGGCGGCACAATAGATCAGCTAGTTCAGACTGGAACTGTAAAAAGACTTAACGGATTCATTGGACGTCAAAACGCAAAATCAGTTACAAGTAACGATGTTTTTTTAGAAGAACTGTTAGACGAAAGACAAAATTATCAGTTAGAACCTAGCTTGGTAATTGAAGATACATTGGGCAATGTGACATTTTTTAAAGATTATTTAGATTATGTACATAGTGTAAATGTATTAGGAGGATTAGCTAGCAATCATCAAGTACTAAATCAACAGGAATTTTACAGTTGGGAACCTCATATTGATTGGGATAAGATTGTTAACTTTTTACATTACTATTGGTTACCATTCGGGCCTAAAACCATAACAATTTATGGACAACAACAAGAAATAACTCGTACTTTCAAAGTAACATTGTCCGACGAAGGTGACAATAGAGCATATCTTTTCACACCAAACGGATTGACTAGAAATCCGTCATTAACTTTATATCGTGGACAAACTTATAAATTTGAAATTGATACTCCGGGTGAACCTTTCAGTATTAAAACAGAACTTGAACCAGGCAGCTTTTTTAGATATACAGATGTAGATAATTTTGCTGTAGAAAATGGCACAATAACTTTTACAGTACCTTTACAAAGTCCTGACGTACTTTATTATACTAGCGAAATATCAGCAGATACATCCGGTATTATTAAAATATTTGACATTAAAGAAAATACAGCCATAGATGTCGAAAATGAAATCATAAACGCAAAAACGTACACATTGCCCAGCGGAATATCTTTAAGCAATGGAATGAAAGTTAATTTTAAAGGCCGTGTTACTCCTAGTTCTTATAGTGAAGGAGATTTTTATGTAGAAGGAGTAGGTGAAAGAATTCAACTTATTCCGGAAAAACAATTAGAAATTGTAGCTCCGTATACTACAAATTATGACGTAACTTTCGATGACACTGGCTTCGACGACTTGCCTTATAATGATGTTATATACTCGGCAGCAGACAAAGATTATATTACAATTAATAGAGCTAGTTTAGATTGCAATCCTTGGACCCGGTATAATCGCTGGTTCCATCAGGATGTCATACAACAAACAGCAGATCATTTCGAAGTACCCGCAGTATTTGACCAAAGTCAAAGAGCCAAGAGACCGATTATAGAGTTTAATGCCAATATCAAACTATATAATTTTGGAATACGTCCTAAAAAAGATGTAGATTTAGTTGACGATTTTACCAATGATGTATTTTCTGTAATAGAAGGAGCGTTAAGCTATAATATCGATGGAGTTTCATTACTAGACGGACATCGTATATTATTTACAGGTGATAAAGATCCCTTGGTAAGTAATAAAATTTTTAAAGTAGAATTTATTCTTATTCATGCAGATGCCAATGATCCAGGACAACGTAGAATACATCTAGTACAAGAACCAGATAGTGATCCTTTACTAGAAGAAATTGTATTAATTAAAAACGGTGTCCAATATAAAAGTAAACATTTATGGTTTAATGGTTCTAACTGGCTAGTAGGACAATCAAAAACAGATCAAAATCAACCTCCATTATTTGATTTATTCGATAAAGATCAAGTTAGTCTTTCTGATTCGACCAAATATGAAGGCACTACTTTTCTAGGAAATAAATTATTTTCTTATAAAACTGGATCTGGTGTTGTAGATAGTGAATTAGGATTTGCATTAAGTTATAAAAATATTAATAATGTAGGGGATATTGTTTTTAACTATAACTTACTACAAGAAAGTTTTTCTTACAAGCAACAAGCGTCCATAATTACCGAAAACACAGATAATAAGTTTCTTAAAAACTTTTCTAATTTAGGTTCAAAATACATTAATGGGTGGACTAAAAATACATTAAAAAATATTCAACCTATTGTGAGGATTTATAAAAACGAAACGGTAGAAGAATTTGTAAACGGAATAAAAACAAAAGTTGTTTTAGTTAATAATTTTCCTATAGATGTATACAATGATATTACTGATCTTAATGATCTTTTGGTAAAAGTTTATATAAATGGCAAAAGAATTGATAAAAGTTTATTTTCAGTTGAAGATGCTGCAAATTATAAAAAAGTAGTATTAATTACAGATGCTAACACAACTGATATAGTTACACTGAGATGTTATGCTAGACAAAATAAAAACAATAATGGTTATTACGAATTTCCTATCAATTTACAAAATAATCCTTTAAACAATAATATTAATGATTTTACTCTAGGTGAAGTTATTGATCATGTAGATTCTATTATAGATAATTTAGATAATTTCCAAGGGGAATATCCAGGAGTAAATAATTTAAGGGATATAGGCAATCTTAGTAGTCATGGAACTAAATTTATTCAACATAGTGGCAGTTTAAATTTAGCATTATATCATTTGACCAATAAAGATGCTAATATAATAACAGCATTAGAAAAAGCCAGAGATGACTTTGGAGTCTTTAAAAGAAATTTTATAAATCATACCGGTGTTTTAAATAGTGAAATAACAGTTAAACAAGCAGTTGATTTAATTTTATTTGAAATTAATCAAGGCAAACCTAAAAAAGCTTCATACTATTTTAGTGATATGTTAGCTTATGGTGCAGCCAAACAAACAGATTTTACTGTACAAGATTATAGAGTTAAAAAATATCCTTTAGCCACAGTGTTTACTTTACAAAGTTTAAGTAATAAATCTGTTAATGTGTATGTGAATAATGTTCAATTATTACATGAAAAAGATTATATATTTGGCTTGGATGGGTTTGTAGAAATATTGTGCTCTATAAAAGAAGATGATGTCATAACAGTTTATGAATATGAAAGTACAGATGGATGTTATATTCCTTCTACCCCGACAAGTTTAGGATTATATCCAAAATTTGAGCCAAAAATTTATCTAGATACTACTTTACTTGAGCCACAAAATGTAATTCAAGGGCATGACGGCAGCATTGTATTAGCTTTTAATGATTATAGAGATCAAATAATCTTAGAATTAGAAAAACGATTTTTTAACAATATTAAAGTCAAATATGATCCAAATATTATAGACATATATGATTTTATACCCAATTCTAATAGACCTACTGAGTATACTATAGATGAATTCAATCAAATTCTTGCACCTAATTTTTATCAATGGACAGGACTAATTGATAAAGATTTTACCAAATCTTTGAAATATGATTCAAATAATCCTTTTACTTACAACTACAGGGAAGCAGTAGGCATAGACGGAAACAATGTTCCGGGGTTTTGGCGTGGAATTTACAAATGGTACTTTGACACAGACCGCATACACTTAACACCTTGGGAGAGTTTAGGATTTAGTATTCAGCCAAAATGGTGGGAAAGTACTTATGGGCCTGCACCTTATACATCTAATAATCTTATACTTTGGCAGGATCTGCGAGATGGTGTAATCAAAGAACCTGGCAAACCTTTAACAAGAAACCCTAAATTTGCAAGACCTGTACTTAAAAATATTCCTGTTAAAGAAGATGGTCGATTATTAGACCCCTTAACAGCTAATTTAGCACATGGAATTTTTAATAGTAATAGATCATTTACATACGTTTTTGGCGATCAAAGCCCTGTAGAAACAGCTTGGAGACGAAGTAGCTATTATCCGTTTAGTTTACTAATTACAATGATTCTTATGCAGCCAGGTCGAGTATTAGGTTGTTACTTAGATCGATCAAGGATAGTTAAAAATAGAAATGATCAATTAATCTATTCAGAAACTGGTGTTCGATTGAGATTAAAAGATTTATTAACACCTAATACTGTATCGGATAATGTTAGAACATTAACAGCGGGGTTAGTCAATTATGTTGTAGATTATTTACAAGGAGATAACTCCACGGCATTAGACACATATAAAAATGATTTAATAACCATTAACAATAAACTTGCACATAGATTATCAGCATTTACTAGCAAAGAAAAATATAATTTAATTTTAGACAGCAAAAGTAGTGCAGCTAAATCGGGCGTTTTTGTGCCAAGTGAAAATTATAAAATATTTTTAAACACTAGTAGTCCTATTAAAAAAATATTATATAGTGGTGTTATTGTAACTAAAGTATTGACTAAAACTGGCATAGGTTATGAAATAAAAGGATATAGTCAAAGCAACCCATATTTTTATTATTATGTATGGACACAATCTGGACATGGTATTAACGTAGGCGGAATTAGCGAAAGCTTTATTAAATGGACTAACAATCAACAATATGTAGTAGGAAACATTATAGAGATTAATAATGTTTTCTATAGAGTAAAAACTTCACATGTTAGTGAGGAAAATCCTTCCTTAGATCTTTTACAAAAATTACCATCATTGCCTATAATTGGAGGAGCAACAGCTCTAATTAGAAAAAAATGGGAAAGAATTCCTGTTCTTTTAAATTATGGAACTACTTTAGGTTCGATTCAAGAAGTTGTAGATTTCCTTCAAGGTTACGGAGAATATTTAAAAGATCAAGGATTGGCATTTGACCAGTATAATATAACATTAAAATCTGTAGCTAGTTGGGAAACCAGCGTGAAAGAATTTTTATTCTGGACTACGCAAAATTGGAGTCCAGGCACTGAAAATTATTCCGAATGGGATTTTGGTATTTTTTATAAAGCAGGGTCGGTTGTTCTTTACAATGGCGATTATTATAAATCAAAAAGAGATCATACAACAACAACTTTTTTTGATGTTAATTTATATGTAAAATTAGATGGCTTAAATCAAGACGGGGCGTCAGCAATAAGCTTGAGTCCAGCAGCATTGGGCATAGATTTAAATTTAAATTATGCTACTGTTGCTGATTTAAGAGAGCAGATTGGCACATATGAAATATTTTCAGCTAATGGTCAAAAATACGATCCTAAATTATTAAGTTATTCTAGATATGACAATCTTTTTTCACTAAAACCGACAAATGAAAATACTGGTATATATGGCGCAAGTTTATACCTAATACAAAAAGAACATGTATTAATCATTGACAATGATACACAATTCAATGATGTGATTTATAGTCCAGAAACAGGTTATAGACAAGAAAGAATTAAAGTATCTGGATATAAAACATTAAACTGGAATGGAAGTCTTGACGCACCTGGGTTTATCTATGATCGAGCCTATATCAATGACTGGCAACCTTGGATGGATTATCATCTAGGGGATATTGTCAAATATAAAGAATTTTATTATTCAGCCATGGAATTCTTACCAGGCCAAGAGGAATTCAATAAAAATAAATGGATAAGATTAGACAGCAAACCGACCAGTCAACTACTGCCTAATTGGGACTATAAAGCCTTACAATTCACAGACTTTTATGATTTAGACAGCGATAATTTTGATGTAGGTCAACAAAAAATAGCTCAGCATTTAATAGGCTATCAAAAGCGTCAATACTTGAGTAACATTATTAAAAACGATGTTAGTGAATTCAAGTTTTATCAAGGAATGATCCAAGAAAAAGGCACAGTGAATTCTCTTAATAAATTATTTGACGTTCTCAGTGCAGATGATAGGGATAGTATTGATTTTATCGAAGAATGGGCAATTAGAGCAGGGCAATATGGCGCCAGTGATGCTTTTGACGAAGTAGAATTTATATTAGACGAAAGCCAATTTAAAATTAATCCTCAGGCAATAGAATTAGTCAGTACCGTTGATAATACTTTGGTAGATTTTGTTATTAGACAAACTAAAAAAGACATATATCTAACACCCAAATTTTATCAAAATAATTTATGGCCTGTTAACAGTAATTATAAACCATTTTTGCGTACACCTGGTTTTGTCAAATATGATCAAATTAAACTAGCCGTTGATTCAAAGAGCAGTTTATTAGCCGAAGACATAGAGAATTTTTCATCAGGCGACTATATTTGGTGTGCATTTGAAAATAAAATAAACGAATTTAATGACGATTGGAATGTATATAGATTTACCAAAACAGATTATGTTGTAGATGGAATGTCATATACCGATAATACTCTGTTTATATCCTTTGCTAATGATATAGATTTTACCGTAGGTCAAATAATTGGAATTAAATCTGACTACGACAAAGTTAACTCCTTCTTTGAAATTAGTGAAATAGATGGCAGAATTGTTACGGTCAATATCAGACTGATCAATTGGAAAACTCCTGACTCTGAAACTTTAAGTACTACTAAAATTTTTAAAATTTTACCTCAAAGATTTAACACCATAGACGATATTGTAGTTCCCCATTACCTTAAAAAAGGTGAACTTGTCTGGATTAATCGTTCACTTGGCAACAAATATGCAGTTTGGCAAAATAATCCTGTTTATACAAGGACAAAATTATATGACCCGTTGTTAGGGAATGAATATAAATTTGGTAGAAAATTAGTTACTAATGCAGCTGGCGATATTATGGTAGTAGCCTTAGGTCAGAACCAATCACAAAGAGTGAATATCTACACACCATGGTCTAATGATTCAGGATGGAGTGATCGTCAAACAATTCTTATGCCAGGTGATATAAGAACATTTGCTAAAACTTTAGCAGTCAGTGATGATAAAAAGTGGTTAGCTATTGGTTGTGTAACTACATCAAATAATGGTGTTATTGAATTATATCAATTAAATGATAGTTTACAATACGAGTTTGTTACAACTTTAACAAACTCTGATCCCGATCCTTATTTTGGATTCAAAATTAAATTTGCCTATGATGGGTTGTATTCCTTAACTATTAGCAGCACAGATGGTAATAGTATCAGTGGTATAATATACTATTTCAAGAACTTTAGCGATAGTTCTACTTGGCAGTTTGTAACCAGTATACGTCCAACTGATGTAGATTGTGAAAATCAACCATTTGCCTATGAATTCGATATTGATCAGACAGCTAGTACATTGGCATTGTCTACATCATTAACTCATAATGGTCAAGGAAAAGTTTTAGTTTTTCATAGGAATAATGAAACATTTACAAAAGAACATGAAATAACTAAAGCAAATCAACTAAATTTTGGACAGACAATATCTTTATCCAATAATGGAACTTATTTGGCCGTATCAAGTCAAACAAATAGTAAACAAATAGTAAACGTTTATAAAAATTATAATCTATTTCAGACATTAGTTGAAAGAAATAATGATCGTGATAGCAATGAAAAATTTGGTACATATTTAAAATTTGTTAATAATGAAAAAACATTATTAATTTTTAGCCGACTTAGTGACGGGTCAAAAAATGATTTGTTCAATTATGATGATAGCACTATGAATTATCATGATAGTATTACACATCATGATGATAGTACCTACATTATTAAACGTGATTCAGGCAGAGCAGATATCTATGATATCTATGACAATAAATTTATATTTTCCGAAAGTTTGGCTGTGGTTAGTAGTCAAGCAGAGGAATACGGTAGTTGTGTAGATGTTTCAGACAATACTGTAATAATTTCTGCACCATCTGGGTTGAATGATAATAAAAATAGCGGTGCAATTTACACTCATAAACGAACCCCTAATAATTATAGTTGGAAAATTAGTCAAGAAGAAACAGCAAAAATAGATTTAAGTGTATTCAAAAAAATCTTCTTGTATAATAAACGAACAAATCAATTAGTCACTTACTTAGATATAATAGATCCTACACAGGGTAAAATATCAGGAATTGCTGAACAACAGATCAAATATAAAACTTATTACGATCCGGCCACGTATTCATTCCGTTCTGCTGCATCAGATATATCAGTTATAGTAGACGATGGAATGTCTTGGTTGGACGTAGAAGTTGGTACTTTATGGTGGGATTTAAGTAGGGCTAAATTTTTAGATGCACATCTTAGTGACATTGTTTATAAAAATACCACATGGAATACGTTGTACGAAACAGCCAGCATTGATGTCTACGAGTGGGTTTCGTCTAGATATTTGCCTTCCGCCTGGGACAAATTAGCTGATACGGATCAAGGAATTACCCAAGGTATTAGCGGAAAAAGTCTATATGGTGATGATGTTTATAGTATTAAAAGAACCTATGACACAGTGGCTAAGTCGTTTAATTCGACTTATTATTTCTGGGTAAAAAATAAAACTACAATTCCTACCGTTATTGGAAGAACTAATTCAGCTGCTGATATTTCTAACATTATTAGCAATCCCAAAGGTGCTGCATTAAAATATATCGAATTTACTGATAGAAATAGTTTTAGTTTAACTAATGTCAAAGATTTACTATCGGATCGTGATGTAGTACTTGCTATTCAATATTGGAATATTCCACAGCATGAAATTAATATCCATAGTCAATGGAAAATTATTAGTGAAAATGAAAAAACTGAAATACCTAAACATATTGAAAAGAAATGGATTGATAGTTTAGTAGGTTTTGACGAAAATGGCAAAATGGCACCAGATCTTAAACTACCTCCTAAACAAAGATATGGTATAGAATCTAAACCTAGACAAAGCATGTTTGTCAATAGACTAGAAGCAGTTAAGCAAGTTATCGAACGAATTAATAGCGAATTTAAAACAATTCAAATAGATAATTTAGATTTAACTGATTTATTGAAAAAAGATCTTGCTCCGACGACTCTATCCGGGGTATACGATTATGTCGTTGATACTGAAAGTGAATTACAATTTATCAACACAAGATTATTTAAAAAGCCTGAATTATCTTTGGTAATAGTAAACGGCAGTATTGTTTCAATCAACATTGATTCTAATGGATATGGATACGGAACACTACAACAAATTAAACAAAATGTGTATAAAGGTCCTACAATTTCTATCATAGGTAAGGGCATTAACGCATCAATTGACGTTACTGTAAATTCTGTTGGAGCATTACTACCGATTGAAATTAAAAATAGTGGTAAAGGTTATGACAAAGAAACAACTACTTTATCTGTAAGGCCTTTATGTGCGTTAGTTAGAAGTGACAGTACAATTTTTGGAAATTGGGCCATTTATGCTTATGATCCTGTTGGTGAAATATGGAGTAAAATAAAAATTCAAGAATATGATGTAACTGCGTTTTGGAATTACATCGACTGGTATGGGTCTTATATAGACTCTGATACAGGAAGGGAATACACATATAATCAATATAGCAAAATCGATCATGTAGTAGATGGGACTTATCAGCTTTTTACACAAGATAGTGAAATAGGCCAAACAGTAAAAGTTAATAATGTAGGTAGCTCGGGATGGATGCTATTGGTAAAATATGCCAACGCAGATTCTATTGATTATACTCAAAGTTATAAAGTTGTAGGAAGACAAAATGGATCTATTCAGTTATCAACTAATTTTTATAATTTTGTTAAAAATAAGTTGGGTTACGATAGTGGTCTCTATGATTCTAATAAATTTGACAATGCCGGAACCACAGAATTACGTATAATTTTAAACAGTTTGAAAGATCGAATTCTAATAGATGATCGAAGAATACTTTATTTGAATTTGTTTTTCCTCAGTATCAGATATGCGTTATATGAGCAACCTTATTTGGATTGGATATTTAAAACTAGTTTTATCAAAGCCTTACATAATGTAGGTAAACTTAAACAAAAAGTAACATACAGCAATGATAATTTAGAAGATTTTGAAAGTTATATATCCGAAGTTAAGCCTTATCGTACAAAAATAAGGGAATTTGTCAGTGTGTATAATAGCATGGATAACACACAAAGTATGGTGACTGATTTTGACTTGCCTTCCTATATTACCAATTCTAATATAGAAGTTATTACTACCCAAATTAAAAATGACGAATTATATTATTATGACGATATTATAAATGAATATCCATGGAAACTTTGGAGAGATAATATTGGATTTGGCATAAAGACTATTACTATTTCAAATGAAGGACATGGTTATACATCAAGGCCACTGGTAAAAATTATAGGAAATTGTACTAGACCAGCCAAGGCTAGAGCGTTTATATCTAACGGCCAAGTAATAGATATCGAAATTTTAGATACAGGTGCAGGATATTTAAAAGCTCCTGAAATAGTCATAGAAGGCCATTTAAGTGTAGGGGGAACTCAGGCACAGGCAGTTGCTATTGTAAAAAACGATCTTGTTAGAAGCAATCTTATAGCTATGAAATTTGATCGTTATAATAAAAAATTATTATCAGAAATATTGCCTTTAGAACAAATTGATACTTTTACTGGTGATAATGCCACTATCACTTTTAATTTAAAATATAGTCCTAATACTGAATCTAAAAAACTTTTAGTAGAATACACTATTGACGGCATTACTATTGACGAAATCAGTGAAAATTATACTATAGTAAAAACTTCCTCCAAAGAAAAAGGTCATACAGTTTATTATGGTCAAATAACCTTTGTACATCCTCCCAGACTGGGAACTATTATAACAATAACATACGAAAAAGATTTTCACCATCTTTCGGCTCTAGACAGAATTAAACATTATTACAGTCCAGAAAGTGGAATGATTGGTAAGGATTTTGCCCAGTTAATGACAGGTATTGATTATGGAGGCGTTAGCATTGTTGGTATTAACTTTAATCAGCCCTTGGCATGGGATAGTGAAAATAATACTTGGGGTGATAAAGGGTGGGACCTTATAGGAAATGAAAATAAAATTTACGATACACTAGTAGAAGGCGGCAATATGGCCTATACTACTGCTACAGGTCTAACAGCGGAAGATATTATTGTAGACGGAGACAGGTTTATTAGTCCAATAACTAGCCCTGCCCCAGAAGAAATGCTTCCTGGACACGTTGTAGACACTCTAGTAATAAAAGTATTTGATGACAATCGTTCAGGTTCCAGCAATGTAATTTGCGATAATTATCTAACTGATGGTGTTATTTCTGAATTCAAAGTAGGGCAATATCCTAATAGTAAATCCGCTGTTGTAGTAAAATTAGATCAAATTATACTTCAAATAGATGTTGACTACACTATAGATTTTGATAATTTATTAGTAAAATTTAACGAAATTCCAGAAGCTAACAAATATGTTTCTATTATTAGTATAGGATTAAATGGAGTAAATGTTTCAGATACTAATCATGTCATAGTAGAAACTGTAACAAACGAAATTATAACGGACTATCCTTGGAAAGATAATATAAGCTTGTTAGTGTTGGTCTCTGGGGTTGTTCAAAATTATAATTTATTCAAAATAGATAATAAGGTAGGTATAAGATTTGCCTTCGATGTCATGCCCGGGCAATTAATAAATTATTTAATTTTTGATACTCCTAACAAAACCACCAGTATTGTTTCAAAAGAAACAATTACATATAAAGAATCTGCGTCCAGATATACTCTTTCTAATCCTATTGGTAATCTTTTACCATTAGAATATAATGCTATTGTTAAAGTAGGAAACGAGATATTAAATTCAGTTGATTCTTTTTATTTTATACTAAAAAATCAAGTATACGAGTATATTATTCCTTTGGGTAAAGATGATATTAATCAATACGAATCAACAGATTTTAAAGTTTATGTTGATAATCAATTAATTTATCTATCCGATGGTTTTGATTTGGACTTATTAAAATCAAAAATAATAGTTAAAAGTAACAAATACATAGAAAATGCTAAACTATTAGTTACTATAGTTAAAAATGCCGAATATACTATTGGTGTTGAAAACCGTGTAAACTATATTGAATTTAAAAATTCTTATCCAGAGAATACTAAAATAGAAATTATCTCTATGTTTAATCATGATATTTTAGATATCCAAAGAACAGATTATCAAATTTATCCTGATGTAGATCGTTATCAAGATAGTATCTATTATGCAAATGCCGTTAAAGTTAGTGCTGGCATTTTTACTCTTGAAAGGCCTATTGCTGATGCAAATTACGCATGGGTTATTAAAAATAAAACTCTATTAACACCCAATATAGATTATATATTATCAGATAATAAAACAGAAATCATAGTAAATAGTTCCCCTTTAGAAAGTGATAAATTTTCAATTCTAACCTTTTCTAATAATATAGTAAGAGATTCGATTGCCTTTATGCAAATCAAAGATATGTTAAATAGAACACATTATAAACGAATCAGTAAAAATAGGACTACTATTTTAGCAGAAGATTTGCACTATTATGATAAACAAATAACGGTTGATGATGGCACTGCATTAAACGAACCAGTTATAGAAGCAAATGCGCCAGGAGTCATATACGTAAATGGCGAAAGAATAGAATATTTTATTAAAAATGGCAATGTTTTAAGCCAACTTAGAAGAGGTACTTGGGGAACTGGTATTACCGATGTGCATAAGAAATCAGAAAAAGTATTAGATATTGGACCCAACGAAAGTATTCCTTATAAAGATCGCGAGGAAGTTATTACATGGCCTCCTGAAGAATATCCTGATGCACTGTTAGATAGCACACATTTAATCGAATTACCATTCATACCAACTAAAGATAGCATTGAAGTGTTTGTGGGTGGAGTTAGACAAAGAAAAGATGCTTACACACTTCACGATCCAATAGAGCATCCAGAGAGTCCCGAGGGTGACATCGATTATCCTGCAGATTTTGCTGTAGATGGTATAAATTCTCAAGTAAGATTAGAACATATACCAGATACTCCGGGAATAAGAATACAGGTTGTTAGAAAAGTTCTTACACCGTGGAATGACTTAGGTAAAAACCTAGCAGAATCAACCAATGAAGTAGCATATTTCTTGAAAACTACCCCAAGAAAACTAGATAACGGATAAAATAAATATTTTGATAGAGAAATAAACATGCAAAACAAAGATTTTAGTGGAATACATATCGAAGGACATATTAAGATTTGGGACCCAAGTTCCAAGGAAGTCTATATCAATAAACGTAATGCCATACATTATGAAAATATGAGTGTGGCATTAGCTAAAAGTATAGCTAATTCCAGCCAAGGATATATCTATGAAATGTCTTTTGGAAACGGTGGTACAGCCGTAGATCCTACAGGAATTATTACATACTTGACGCCAAATACCACTGGAGTTAATGCCGATCTTTATAATCCAACTTATTCTAAAGTTGTTGATGATCAAAGCGTAAACAATAAAGATCCTATAAGAAATTACATAGAAACCAGGCATGTTACTGGCACTAATTATACTGATGTGTTTATTACTTGTTTGTTAGACTATGGTGAGCCTAGTGGACAAGAAGCATTTGATAATACAACCAACAACGAAGCTCAATATGTTTTTGATGAATTAGGATTAAAATCTTATAGTGATACAAATCAGAGCAGGTTACTGACTCATGTAATATTCCATCCGGTACAAAAAAGTTTGAATAGGCTTATTCAAATAGATTATACTGTTAGAATTCAAAGTTTAACCGGTCTAATGGGAATCTAATATGTCTTATAATATACGCCATTCTGATCCAGGAAAACCATCAATTGTAGTTGATGATGGGGATTTAAATCAAGAAACTAGCTTAACATTTATAGGTAAAAACTATAATCAAAGTTATAGCAGTATCATAGGCGAAAATTTTCTGCATCTGTTAGAAAATTTTGCCAGCACAACACCTCCTACTACACCGACTGAAGGTCAACTTTGGTATAATTCTGTAGAAAATAATTTAGATGGCGGAATAAAAGTATTCGATGGCACAAACTGGATTCCGTTGGGCGTGATCAAAAAAGGCAGGGGCAATCCTCCTCCTATTTCACCTAGCTTGCCTTTTAAAAATGGCGATCTTTATGTAGACACAGTCAGCCAACAATTACATATTTTAGGTGATAATGCTTGGACTTTAATCGGACCTCCGTCCAAAGCTGTTGACAGAACCACTGCCGAAGTTGAAACAATTTATGATTTAGGCAATGAACCCAGATTAGTATTGACTCTTTTTGTTAAACAAAAAAGGGTAGCTATAATTAGTGATAGAGAATTTGTACCTAAGACAGGAATCGATGGGTTTACAACGATTAGACAAGGCATTACATTAAGCACTACAAAATTTCAAACAGCTTCAAAAATAAACAAATTTTGGGGCACTAGTGAAAAAGCAGAAGCTCTGATTGTAAATGATACTACAGTAAATGCAATTAATTTTTTAAGAGCCGATGCTGTAAGCACAACATCAGAAGGTATTAATGTTAGGAATAATAATGGATTAAGCATAGGAACTGATTTATCATTTTCCATAGGTATAGATGCCAATACTAATGGTCCTTTAATTTACAATAATAAGTCTGGATCCAATATAATTTTTAGATTAAAGAACAATGATCAAATTAAAAATGTAATGGTTATTGATTCTAGAAGCAATATACCACAAAGAGGGTGTATAGGTATTAACAATATAGCACCGGATCAAACAACCAGCTTAGATGTAGTAGGAAATATAAAAACTAATGGGTCGTTGATTATTACAGGATCCAATGACAGTAATGTAATTAGCCCTGAGATTCCTGCTTTATCTATTCCAAATGGTGGAGCAAAAATAGCCTATTCATTGAGTGTAGGTAGTAATTTATCAGTAACCGGTACTAGCACCTTAAACAATAATGTTATAATCAAAGGTCAACTTACCTTAGAAAAAACAACAGGCGATCTAGCAGTTATTTTACCGTCTTCAAATAATATTAATAATATAGGCTCACCGAGTTTTAAGTTTAATACCATATATGCAACAAATATTGAAGGAAATGCGATCTCTGCAAATAGTGCAACCCGTTTGACTAATGGCATATCTTTAGCAATAAATTCAAACGATATTCAAATGTCTCCTGTAACTATAGGAACAGCAGAAACTTTGTCTGTTACATTGGCACCTAATTTAAATCCACAATATGTATATGAAAAGCCTTTTCCTACTGCTAAGGCTTTATTAAATTCAGATTTAATATTGATTAGTAGAAAAGCAAACAACGATCCCAATGACAATAGTCAAACATTGGTAAAATTAACTGGAGCACAACTCCTCACGTCTTTCACCAAGTCTATTATACAGCCCGGTTCTGTTATACTATGGCCGAACGTTTCCTCAATTCCGCCAGGGTATCTCTTATGCGATGGCAGAGCTTTGCCTAAACAAGAATATCAAGATTTTTATAATATAATAGGCGGCACAACTTTTTCAGACGGCGGAATTTTAAAATTTATTATACCAGATTTAAGAAATAACGTTCCAGCAGTTGGGATGAATTATATAATTTACACCGGAAAAACCTAATGCCATATACTATAATTAAAACTGATGGCACTGTTCTAACAGATATTTTAGACAATAGTGTTGATAAAAAATCTTCTAGTTTGACACTAGTGGGCAAAAGTACTCAAAATTATGGGTTAGAATTTAATCAAAATTTTGTTAAATTATTAGAAAATTTTGCCAATACAACAGAGCCAAAACATCCAATTAAAGGACAACTTTGGTATGATACTAGTGAAGAAAAAATTAGAATTTTTAATGGCAGTGTTTTTAAAGAACCAAACAGACCACAGGTCAGTAACATTGAACCAGATCTAAGTCCTGGCGATTTATGGATTGATAGCTATAGAAGACAACTGTATTTTAATGACGGGCAAGGTACAAGGTTGGCTGGTCCCGTTTATTCAGAACAACAGGGTGTTACTGGTTATGAAATAGTCACCGTTAAAGATACAAATAATGCAGATAAAACTATAATTAAACTTAAGATTGGAAATACATTATTAGGTGTTTTTAGTAAAGAATCTTTTACACCCAATTATACTAATAATGAAGGCCTTTTACTTAAATCTGAAGGAATGCGTGATGCAGCAAACGTAGCCGATTCCAATGGTATTACATTAGTTAAAGGGTTTACTCCTGTATATACACGAGTCGGGGAAGATGTCAAATTTTATATCACAGCAAAAAATGCAGAAAATCTTCTAGACCCTCAAGGTAATGTTATCAGTGTTAATAACTTTGTTCAAACTAATCGTGATAATTACCTCAGTGGCACATTGAGTATTTTAAATAGCAATCCATTGATTTTAGGAGCTTCAAATAATTTAACATTTCAATTTGTTGGAACTAGTTCCATACTTAAAAATAACAGAAACAGTAATGATTTTATTATTCAAGTTAAAGATTCGTCTACAACAAATAATGCTATTTTCATTAAGGCAAGTCAGAGCAGGGTAGGCATTTTTGAATCAACGCCATTGGCCACTTTGGATATTAATGGTGATGTTAACATACGTGGTAATTTGGTTAGCAATAACAGTTCAATTAATGTTTTTAATACTGGAGTTAGCACTATTAATATAGGCGGCGCCGCCAGTAATGTTGGAATAGGTTATATTAGTGGAACCACTACAATTAAAAGCGATCTTGATGCATTAAAAAATATCGGAGCCAATGGAGGATCGATAACTTCTTCAAGAACCAGTTTTGATTTGCTTAACACTACTGTTGCTACTATTAATTTAGGTGGAGCAGCAACAGACATTAAATTAGGTAGTAATGCCAGCACAACAACCATTAATTATAATGCGCTAGTTAAAAATAATTTAGCAGTTACAAAAGAATCACAAGTCAGTAGTGTCAATACAGCAGATAATATAATTAAATCTACAGGATCTGCAACACTGGCTAATTTAATATTAAGCTCTATAAACGGAAGAGTAGAATTTCAAGTAGACACACAAGCTACTGAAAATTTAATTTTAAAGAACCAATTAAAATTTGACGTGGACGGGGAAGCAATAATTACTAATATTAATACAGGGGGGGCATATTTTAAATTTTTACCAGTAAATGTTAGAAATTTATCTATAGGAGAATCGTCCACATTAGTCACTATAGGCGCTTCGTCCGGTAATACTTATATTAATAACGATTTAACTGCTAATGGCAAGCTTGTTGTGGGTTATGATGGATCAACTCCTTCGTATATTGATTCCAGTGGCCCTGTTGCCTATCTACATAATACCAATGCAAGAACTATACATTTTGGCGAAAGTGCCACAAGTATTACAGCAGGTAGTATAGCTTCTGGAACTTTTTACATACGTAATCCTAATACTGTAGTAGAAGGTGACTTGACTATTAAAGGGGGTGACTTAAGAACAACTAACTCCAGTGCCAGTCTTTTTAACCAAGTTGCTACTTCTATTGTTATAGGAAAATCTGCATCACTTATTGAGATAGGAAACGACACAGGTAATACTACAATTAACAATAATGTTACTATTAGCGGTAGTATTACTGTTGATGGAAAAAATTCCAGTAATAAAGGAACTTTTTCAGTTGCTCAAAATACTACAGTATTCGATCTTTTCCCAAGCTATTTGTCCACATTAACAGTGGCACCCACTGCTGAATACATCTATATAGGCAAACCTTATGATGATGACAATGATCAAACTGGTGGTACTGTTACTATTCAGTATGATCTAAAGATAATTAATGATGTAATTCTTCCAAATGTGGATACTAATGCAGGTGGCATAGGCGGTGCGGGATTATTGCTTAAAGATGTTAATAATCGTCTTGCATCATCAGACTTTATAAGAACATCTAGTACCTCCTCAGGCGCATTAATTGTTAATGGAGATATATTTTATAGTGGCAAACTTACAGGTACTGATAATACTGCCATTATAGAAACTGGCAAGATAACGAAAGAATTAATCATAGCAGGAGCTTTTCCTGTATCAGGAACTATAGGCCCAGGCAATCCTGCAGTGGGGATCATAAGTTCAACTAACACCACTGTAAATGTGTTTAATAATAACGTAACCACATTAAACTTAGGGGGCGCTGGCAACGAAACTATTAGTTTAGGTAGTAGTACATCTAAAATTAAAGTGCTTGGTAATTTTATTCCTAAATGGAAAACGCTCAATAATAACTATGAAGCTGTAGCTGGAGATAGATTATTAATTAATGCTGGTTTAAACAATATTACAGTAACATTGCCAGCAACTCCAACAGTTGGCGACGAAGTTCATTTTATAGATCAGGTTGGGTTAGGAACATATTCATTAATTATTGCTAGAAATGGCAGCTTGATTAATGCAGTAGCTAGCAATCTTACTATTAATACTGCTGGCAAGGCATTTAGTCTAGTATATACAGGCAATGCAAGAGGATGGGTCTATGATAATGCTTGATATTGATAAATATTTCAAAGGGGTGTAAGGAATGCCATACAGTATTAACAAATATGATGGTTCACTGGTAGCAAACGTAGAAGACGGAACAGTAGACAATAGTTTAGACGTCAGACTTATTGGTAGAAATTATGCTGGGTACGGTGAAGTTCAAAATGAAAACATGGTTCACATGTTGGAAAACTTTGCAGGCACCAGCGAACCCCCACGTAAAATTACAGGTCAAATTTGGTTTGATAGTGCAAGTAAAAAATTAAAATTCTATGACGGAGTTAAATTTAGAACTACAGGCGGAGCAGAAATAGGCACAACGCAACCCAGCGGATTAACTACTGGAGATTTTTGGTATAATACTAATACTAATCAATTATTTGCTTGGTCAGGAACAGAATTTATACTAGTAGGCCCGCAGGCAGTGCAAAATGCTCAAACTACTGAAGTTAGAAGCACTAGCATTCTTGACGTGAATAGCAACCCCCGCCCAGTTGTCGAAGGAGTAGTAAACGGAAAAGTTGTGTTTATTATAAGCAATTCTGCGTTTACAGTAAGCACTGATACAGATAATGCAGTTAATGGATTCCTTGAAATTAAAAAAGGATTAACCTTAGTTGATACTAATGCAAATGGTGTTACTGATACTGAAACTGGTTATATCTATTGGGGGACAGCATCTAATGCTGCCAAATTAAACGGATTCACGGACTCGGATTTTGTTAAACTAGCAAACAGCTCTTTTTCTAATCTAGTTAGATTCCTTGACCCAGGATTTACAGTTGGTAATAATAATGATCTTAAGGTTTATATAGATAATTCAACTTCTGTAATTAAGAATCAAACAGCTGATGCACCTATTATTTTTAAAACTACAGTAGCCGTAGAGTCAGGTACTGCTGAAAAAATTCCATTAAAGATTCAAGGAAGTTCACTTTTACCTGGATCTGATTCTATCAATATAGGGTCTAGCAGTGCAAAATTTAACACAATTTATGCTCAAACATTCAACGGCACTTTAGATGGTACTGCTAGTAAAGCTGAAACAATTAATGTTGGCGGCACCTATATGAATGGTAGTTTAAGTGCTACAGCCAACACGGTAGCAGCCAGGGACGCTGATGGATATATTACTGCAAACAGATTTGTAGGACTTGCTACTAGAGCAGCCAATATAAACGGAGGAACTGCTAAATCAATTCCTTATCAATCTGACGCAAATACCACAGCTTTTTTATCTCCAGGCACAGCCAGACAGGTATTGGCTATAAACGATGCTGGTAATTTAGATTGGATAAGCCTTACTAGTTTAATTGATACCGGACAAGCCACACAAATTGGTATTACTGATACAAAAATTACAAATACCACACATTATATTACTTTTACTAATGGATCATCGGGCTTTCGAAACTTACTTGTCGACAGCGATTCATTAACATATAATCCAAATTCTAACACATTAACTGCTGGTATTTTTAATGGTATAGCAACTTTTGCACAGTACGGAGACCTAGCTGAAAAATATTTACCAGATACTGAATATAGTGTAGGCACTGTGTTAATGGTAGGTGGAGAGAAAGAAGTTACAGCAACACAACCAGGATTCCGTGCCATAGGAGTTGTGTCAGAAAAGCCAGCTTACTTGATGAATAGTGAATTAGAAGGCGGTATAGCAGTTGCTTTAAAAGGGCGTGTACCAGTTAAAGTCAACGGCAGCGTCATTAAAGGGCAAAGACTAGTAGCAGGAGTCAATGGAGTAGCTCATGCATCATTTAGTAATCATGCCGATGTCTTTGCTATAGCATTAGAAACTAACACTGAAGCCGGGGTTAAACTAGTAGAATGTATAGTATTATAAATAAGGAAAGGAATAACAAATGACTATTGGCACTGGTAATTCAATTTTAGCATCGGATTATAACACAATTCAAACGAATGTGGCCAATGTGTTAGGTGTTGGGTCTGGTAATACAGGGTACGGTCAATCAGTAAGCTCTGCGCAAGTTGCAGTAGGTAATACTATAACAGCCAGTCAGATGCAAAATTTAAAAACTGACTTAGATAAAATTGCCTATCATCAAAATAATGCAGCCAGTACAGCACCTAGTGTAGTTGCTGGGGGCAGCATTACGGCCAGTGATTGGAGTACCTACTCTAGCCAAGCCACTAGTTTAAGTGGCACAAGATTTACCCTAAGTACCAGTCAAGCCACTGCCATCGATGGTGTTGCACCTACAATGACTGGATGGAATTCAGCAAGAACTCATACTGTTACAGTAACTTTTGCTTCAGCCAACGATGCAAGATACTTTTTTAATGCAGGCGGGGAAATAAGAGTAATACCTAGCATTAGTGGTCAAACTAGTACTAAAGGCAATGCTTGGAATAGTATTTTTACCACAGTTGGCACTGCAAAATTTGGTTATGCTGCTACAACAGCAGGAGCAGGCGGAACAAGCATAGGTTGGTATAATTTAACTAGCTCAAATCAAACAATTTTAACTTATACCAGTAGTGGACTTACTTATACAAACAATATTTTTAGCATTCAAGCATATTGTAATGTGGCCAATAATAGTACAGGAACGGCTAGTGTTTTAACTCTCACTATTACTTATAATGACGCAGGTAACTATTATACCGGACTTAATACAACTGACGAAAACGTCGATGGCACAACTACTAGTCGAGTTCAACATTATCGTGCCACAGGATCATATGTACAAGTTCTTGCTCCCACCATTACCGGCTCAGTAATAGCATAAAATTTTCTAACCTTGATTCTTAGCAGATAATTAATATACACTGCGGGAGTTTCTATGGATGAAAGACTGGAAAAGGCTCTAGAGTTTGCCAATTTTATGGTAACTTTAAACAATCAAAAACGAGCTTTAAAAGAAAAATATCATACTGATTGTGTTTACTACCAAAACGGTGGCACGTTTACAATCACTAAAGACCTCATCACTTTCCTTAAAACTCTGATAGATATGGGTAATACCACTGACGTTGTGGTAATCGATGACAATGACTTGCCTGTTAGAGTAAGTAATTTACAACAATTTTTAGATGATGTGATTGATCAATATTTTATTGCTTCAAACAGTTATTATAATGATTATCAATTACTTAAAAAGAATAGAAGTGTAGAGGCATTGACTCAATGAGCAAAGGTGTCTTAATCTATGCTCTAAACAATGAGCAGATTGACTATGCTAAATTGGCATTAAATGCTGCAAGACGAGTAAAGCAATATTTGGATATTCCTGTGGCCTTAGTCACAGACAGTGCTGATTGGTTGTACCAACAATACCCTAACTATAAAGATGATGTTGATATGGTTATAAAAGTTGTACGAGAAGCAGAAGTTGCTCCTTGGACACCAACGTGGCAATATCCTGTGGGAAGTTTAGCATTTTATAACGGCACCATATGGTGTAAAGTTAACGAGGGCCCTGAAGTTGTTGACGTTGTTGACGTTGTCGAACTTCATGTAGAAGAGTCTTATACTTTCAATCAAGAGGATTTCGAACCAGTTTATCAAGGTATTGACATCGACAAATGGTATCCTAATTTGCCTTACTTGGTAGGTCAACATGTTTGGTATGAAAACACATTATATAGGTGTGCAATACAATATAATGAAGGAGAAAATTTTAGTAAAGACAAATACATTTCATTAATCGACAATGTTCAAGATAGTGAGTTTATCAAAGAAATAATCAAAGGAGACATTGTTCTATCTAATCGTACTTTATGGATGAGTAATATTCAAAGTAATATCGACATTGAAAAAACTTATAAAATTGAAGAAAATTTTACTAGAGTTTATGAAGGTATTGACATTGACAAGTGGTATCCCGATCTACCATATCTAGTAGGACAACACGTTTGGCATGAGAACACTTTATATAGGTGTCATACTTCATATGAAGAAAAAGAAGAATTCAGTTCATATCAATATGATATTGTTTTAAAAAACATTAAAGAATTAACAGAGTTAACCAAATTTACCAAAGGTGATATAATATTACATGAAAGAGTTTTATGGATGTCATTAATTAATTACGATTTCTCACAAAATAACAAAGATAAAATTAGATATGATTTATGGGAAGACACCAAAGAAAGATTTTTAGTTTATGATACCACCCCCCAATATCGTCAATATTTTGACGGTGCCATGACTCATAAAAAACTAAGATTTAAAAATGATATTCGTGTTAAAAGTTTTGAATTGAGCCCATTTGATGAAACATTAGTAATCGACTGTGATTATTTAATTAATAATGACATATTAAAATATTGCTGGCAACAGCCTCATGATTTTTTAATACATAAACAAGCAGTAGATCTTAGTGGTTATAGACACGATCCAAGATTAATTACTTTAAGTGATAAAAGTATCGATTTTTATTGGGCTACTGTGTTCTTTTTTAGAAAAAATAAAAATACAGAAATCTTTTTTAATTATTTAGGTCATATACAAGAAAACTGGAATTATTATAGATATATCTATCAAATTGAGCAAGGATTATATAGGAATGATTTTGCTTTTAGTATTGCTATACATGTTATGAATGGCTATCAAAGCGGTACATGGGCACATGATTTACCAGGAAAATTGTACTATACCATTGACAAAGATATACTACTTGAACACTTTGATACTGAGATGAAATTTTTAGTTGAAAAAGAAAAATATCGTGGAGAATATACCGTTATAAAAACTAAGGGTATCAATGTACATGTGATGAATAAATTCAGTATTAGCAGACTATTAAACGAGGAATTAAATGTCTAAAGGATTTCTTATCTTTGCCGAAGATGCTAAGTTAAAAAAATATACAAGATCTGCTTATGCATTGGCCTTAAGTATAAAAAATCATATGCCCGACACTAGTATAAGTTTGATTACTGACAATAAAATTCCTGAAAAATATCGTTTAGTATTCGACCAAATTATTCCAGTTCCGTGGCGTGATCGAAATAAAATAACTACGTTTTTTAAGACAGAAGACAGATGGAAGCTCTATCACTGTAGTCCATATGACGAAACCATTGTATTAGACGCAGACATGTTGGCGTTTTCTGACTTAAGTATTTGGTGGGAATATTTAAAAAATTATGATTTATTTTTAACCAGTGATGTATTAGATTACAGAGGAAAAATCGTAACTGGAAGATATTACAGGAAAACATTTGATAGTAATAACTTACCAAATTTTTACTTTGGTGCTGCTTATTTTAAAAAAAGCGATTTTGCCAAAGAATACTTTAATTGGGTCGAAGATATTAGTAATAATTGGGAATTGTTTTATGGACGGTATGTCAATATAAATTACCCTAAGTTGCCCAGTATGGATGTTACTGTTAGTTTAGCTGCTAAAATTTTAGATTGCGAAACCCAAGTTAGTCATAAAAATTCACCTATAACTTTTACGCATATGAAACCAATGATTCAAAATTGGGAGAGTCCTACAGAATCTTGGCAGGATAGTATTGGTGCATATTTTGATAAAAAATGTGAACTTAAAATAGGTAATTATCAACAACGGGGATTATTCCATTATACAGAATATAGTTTTTTAACAGATCATATAATAAATCAATTAGAAAAAATTACAGGAATAACTTAAATGCTGTTACAAGTAGAATGGGACATTACTGAAGAGGATTTAAAATCTTACAGTAATAAAATTAATCAAACAGATGATTTTAGATTTGTTTTTTATGAACCTGATACTGGCGAAATAAAAGGTATATCTAATGTGGCCAATGAGCAAACATTGCCATCTGTTACTGTAACATTTAGTCAAGTTAAAAGTTTATTGGAAGGCTCGGATGTTATAAACAACTATAAAGTTATTTTTAGTCCAGATGCTAAGGATTATACATTTATAAGATTAGATGAGCAGGAAGAAATATTACAAAGCATTCATGATGTAATATTTCAATTCTCCCCGTTAATAGACACTAGTATACCGTTAGAATATGATCCAACGAATGATATTACTATTATACAAGATTACGCAGAAACTTGTTGGAAAATATATATTAACGGCAATTTAGCTCAATCATTACGTAATAAAAAATTATATTTTGATCAAACTTATGAAATCTATGTTACAGAGTTTAATGACCCTAACGTACTTTATAAGACATTACGAGTTCCTATGAACGAGTTAATTAATAATTATTATTGCATATTACCGTTTGATCAAATAGATAAAGATGAAGTCAGGGTTAGTTTGTATGCAAGAAAAATCTTTGAAAAATATCAATATATTAGAACAAAAATATGACAAAACTATTCAGACCACTCGATTATGATATCATATATCTCAGTTATGACGAACCCAATGCAGAGAAGAATTATGCAGACCTATTGACCAAAGTTCCTTGGGCTAAACGTGTGCATGGTGTCAAAGGTAGTGATAGTGCTCACAAAGCTTGTGCTCAACTAAGTGAAACACCAAGATTTACCACAGTAGATGGTGACAATATAATTCGTTCAGATTTTCTAAACATAGAAATAGATATTGCCAAATATCCTAATTTAGAAAACAGCGTGATCAGTTGGAGTGGTTATAATATTATCAATGGCCTAATGTATGGCAATGGCGGATTGAAGTGTTGGACTGTAGATTTTGTCATGAACATGCGTACACACGAAAATGCTGATCCTAAAGATAGTATAGGGCAAGTTGATTTCTGTTGGGACAACCAATATATTCAAATGAATGGTTGTTATAGTGATGTGCATAACAATGCCACACCTTTTCAAGCATGGAGAGCAGGATTTAGGGAAGGCGTAAAAATGAGTCTTGATCGAGGAGCCAAGCTAACCAAAGTCACTGTAAAAGAAGGAGTACATTGGAAAAACTTACATAGATTAATGATTTGGTGTAATATTGGCAGTGATGTTGATAATGGATTATGGGCCATGATGGGTGCTAGGCAAGGTTGTTACATGACTAACTTAACTGACTGGGATTATCATAATGTGAGGGATTTTGATTACTTAACAGACATGTGGCTTAGTCAAGTTAAAGATGTTGACCTTAAAGAAAAATTAGATTTTTATGCAAAAGAGTTAGTTAACAATTTAGATTTAAATGTAGCCACTTTGGATAGTATACAGTCTAAATTTTTTAAAATGGTATATCAGCCTCATAATAGAGTTGATCTTATAGAAAGAGATTAAACATATTTTTTAATTTCTTTTAACCAAACAGGCAAATTCTTCCTAGGCCCTTTAGCACACCATATACTGCTGATTTCTTTCATGTCGAAATCTACATAACTTAACGATAACGGTTGTTTAGCATATTTTTGTATGGCAACATCTAACGTTTCTTGGTCTAAAAACCAATATAAACTGTCTTTACTGTATTCTTCTAAGATTAATCTAGTATGATCTTGAATTAAACGAAAGCTACCTTCAGTTCCAGTATAAAATATAGTACTGGCAAGATGTTGAATATAATTTACGTGACTTCGATGATTTTTTTCGTAAATATGTATGTCATACTCTTTGCTTGGTAACTCAAAATGATTTCTGATCAAACTATCAGTGTCTAACATAATAACATAAGTGGGTTTGATTAATAATTCACTCAATCTTACAAATCTAGTACAGGCATAATAAGTTTTCATCAACTCATTACGAATTCGTTCAACATTTTCACCAGGCTTGATCATTTTACTGCGTCGTCTACGCAATTCTAAATCAATAGGCATACTACGATAAATCTCAAATGCAGGATCTACAATTTTCACGTCAACTACTTCATAACTGTAACTGATATTGTTAACATCGCACCATTTTTTTGATACATCACTAGGATTGTATAAATGAAAATGTATGGGATATGAAAAATATTGCCTAATACTACCAATCAAGGGCTTGGCATGCTGATTGAAATAATTTTCGTCAGCAGCCACATAAAAACAAACATCAGAGTCAGGGAATTTTCCCTCAAAAGGTGGTATTTTCAAGATTAAATAATAATATATGTATATATCCTATTTTCCCAATCAAACTGCTCAACAATCTCACTCAATTTGGCAAAGTTTTTTAGATAGTTGCAAAAAATTTAACATCATACCTATAGAAAACAGCATGACAGCAGATTGCGCCTTAATTTGGAGCGTACTGTGGCAAGGAAGGATGCAAAAAAATCAGTTAGTCTACGAGCATTACAGAAAACAAGGAAAACCTGTTTTTATAATTGAAGTAGGTGCATTGGATCGTGGAAGAACTTGGAAAGTTGCCCTAAACAATATTACAAAATATGGTGAATACGCCAATAAGGAAAATTTAGATCCAACTAGAGCAAAAAAATTAGGTATCGAGTTAGTTTATAAAAAAATTGATCATCATGCACCTATATTAATTGCAGCACAACATGAAAATAGTCTACAATGGACATCGCCATTGAATGTACGTGGTTGGGTTACGGAACAAATAGAAAAAATAAGACAGCATACTGATAGGCCTATTGTAGTTCGTCCACATCCAAGATTTTATATTGGAAATTTTACAGGAAAAAACGTCTTTATGAGCGTGCCTACTAAAATCGCCAATACCTATGACAAATACAACTTAGATTTTGACTATTCTACAGTGATCAACTATAATAGTGGTGTTGCTGTACAAGCAGCTTTAAATGGCACACCAGTACTTACCGACCATTCCAGTTTGGCCTATGAAGTTTCATCGAGCCTAGACCAAATTAATGAACTCATCCTTCCAGATAGATCTGAATGGTTTGAAAAAATTGTACATACCGAGTGGACCGTGGAAGAAATTGCATCTGGCGTACCTTTAGAAAGATTATTAAGTAAAGTTAAGTTGACACAACTAGTTTAATCGTATATAATTACCCCATGTATGTAGATGATATCATTTTTGAATTGGACAAACACGGAGTTGAAAAACTAACTGAATGCTTTCCCCCTAGGGATAGGCGCATATTGGAAAATATGCCAGTTTTGTTAAAGTCCGACGAGTATATTACCGAAAGTCAAGCCAGCTTGGTCTTAAAAATTCTAAAAAATAATTTAGAATATTTAAATTTTATCGGACCTACTTTGATTGATACGATAAAAAATCCTACTTGGCGGAAAAAATTCAAAATTCCAGAAGTAATCAAACAAGTTAGTGTTTGCCAAGCTCCGAATAAGGATTTTTTGATAGATGTGTATTTTACCTATGACAGTGAAATCATAAAAATTTTGAAAGGCCTAGAAAAAATTGCACAAGTTGATAAAAAGTACAATGAAGGAAAACATATCTTTTTTTCATTGGAAGAAAAAACCTGTGTCAATATACATAGAGCACTGGAACCACTAAATTTTGAATTTTCTGACGATTTTTTGGAAATTTTAGAAAAAATTAAAAAACTTGATTTAGAGGCTGCACAAGAAAAAATTCTTTTTGAAAACCTTTATAATACCAAAATTAAAAAATTCATTGACCAAGATGACATCCATAATGAGCTTTTAATTTTAGACAAAAAAATCGGTTATCAGTACCATTTTTTGAGAAATTTTGAAGAAAATACAAAATCCACTTTATCCTATAAAATTGCCAGCAGAGCAATTAATAAAATTTTCATAGATAAAAATAAAATTGATCTATTAGAAATTATACAATCATTAAGGTCATTAAAAAGACATAAAATTTTGTTTGTTTTTGATGAATATAAACCCACTGACTGTATCGATGGTCTAAATAATATTAAATTTGTGTCGGAACAACTAAAGGAAACACAAGTAGGAATTTATTTTAGATTTAATAATAAAAATCAAGGTCTTATTTTTAATAAATTAATTGCCGATAACAATTTCAATAATAGATTATCGAACAAAACTGACATTGTGGGTATTTCCAACGGCAAAGTTCCTAAATTCATGCTAAAAACTGATTGGTACCCAGATGCCGTGATCAGCTTGACAAATCATTTCAGAAACAATCGCAGCCAAGTCTATTGCAATGCATGTGATCTTATAGTATACTACACAGACATATTACCTTTGAGTGCCAAAGCCCATGCCATCCTGTAAATTAACCATTAAAGACGAAGTCAACATTAAGTTAGAAGGCTTGCCTCTTGAAGCACGTCGTAAATTGGCCAATACTTTTAAATATGTGATTCCATATGCACGTTTTCAACCTTCTTATAGACTGGGACGTTGGGATGGCACTACTAGTTTATTTGGCATCGGTGGTACAGGTTATCTATCTCAGATAGAAAAGATTATAGAAGTGCTAGCCGGCATGAATATTGAAATTACACACATAGATGACCAAAGAACAGCTACACAATTTCAGTTTGAACCTATAACAGAAACGTATTGGAAGGATCAAGGCAAGGTATGGCCAGAAGGTCATCAATTAGCAGGTCAACCAATCATGTTACGTGATTATCAAGTGGATGCTATTAATATTTTTTTAAAGAATCCACATAGTTTACAGGAAATTGCTACTGGTGCTGGTAAAACTATTACCACAGCAACATTAACGCAATTATGTGAACGATATGGTAGAACGATTACCATAGTGCCTAACAAAAGTCTAGTAGAGCAAACAGAAGAAGACTATATCAATGTAGGTTTAGATGTAGGTGTATACTATGGAGATCGTAAAGATTTAAACAAAACTCATACTATTTGTACTTGGCAAAGTCTCAATATTTTAGAAAAAAAGAGCAAAGGTGCAGTAGATGAACAACTAACTTTGGCCGAATTCCTGGACGGTGTTAAGGCAGTAATTGTCGATGAAGTACACATGGCCAAAGCAGAAGTACTAAAGAATTTACTAACACGCAATCTAAATAATGCCTGCATACGATGGGGATTAACTGGAACTGTACCTAAAGAACAACATGAAAGCGAAATCATATTTGCATCAATAGGTCCAGTGGTTGGCGGAATTTCTGCTCATACATTACAAGAAAAAGGTGTACTTAGTAATTGCCATGTTAATATTGTACAATTACTTGACACACCGGAATTTAAAGCGTATAGTGACGAATTAAAGTACTTGGTCACTGACGAAGACAGAATGCTTTATATTACTAAATTAATTAAACAAATATCAGATTCAGGCAATACTCTAGTATTAGTAAATAGAATAGACTCAGGCAAATTTATAGCAAACGAAATAGAAGAAAGCGTTTTTATTTCTGGTGAAGTAAAGACCAAAGATAGAAAAGAAGAATATGACGAAATTAAAACAAGTGACAACAAAATTATCGTGGCCACTTATGGCGTTGCTGCCGTTGGGATTAATATACCCAGGATTTTTAATCTGGTCCTTTTGGAACCAGGAAAAAGTTTTGTCCGAGTTATTCAAAGCATTGGAAGAGGAATTAGAAGAGCCGAAGACAAAGACTTTGTGAAAATTTGGGATATTACCAGCACTTGCAAATTTGCCAAACGTCATCTCACAGAACGAAAAAAATTTTATAAGGAAGCCAAATACGAATTTTCTTTGGAAAAAGTAGATTGGCAAAAATGACGAATGCAAATATTAACATTAGAAAATAAACTATTTTCATTAAACAACTTGGCCGTTGAAGTAGACGAAAATACTCGGTTTGCTGTATTAGATAACAGTGATCCGAAAAATCCAGATTTCTTTTTTGTACCATTAATCTTTTTAGAAAGTTTTAATAGCCCAGCAATTGTATTAAGAATTGGCGATAAAGAAATTACCATGCCCATAGATTGGAGCATTGCTGTGGGAGATAGTACCAGTAATATAGATGCCGAAATATTGCCATTAACTAGCTTGAATGATCGAGGTTTTGACGCTGTTTCATTTAACCCATTGAGCAGTTTTAAAATTGAATATAAACCGATTGAGATAGTAAATTTCTACAATGATGTCAAATGGTATTTTCCTAAAATGCGTAACAATCATTTATTGGTGACTCCTTTAGATTTTGAAGAAAAACCAGATTGTGTATTCTTTGTTAAAGAAGTTAGTAGACAAAGCGAGCTGTTAGACATCAGCAAAATATTATGATGAATCAAGATAGAATCGTTTATGAAAGCCCTGATGGAGGAGAAACTATCTACGCTAGAGCATTTGGATCTACTGAAAAGAAACTGCACTCCATGAGTGAACGGGCACGTGATCTGCTCGAGGAAGCTGAACAAACTATGCTTTGGCAGGAAATTAGAGCAGCAGCGAAAACCAATCCCTCTTTACAAAAAGCCCTTGAACGTGCTATACTAATATATAAATTAAGTGGCAATCATGAGCAAAATAACACTAAGTGAAATACTATCTGCCATTGATCAAGGCGGTAGAGATATTTGGGATTTACTGGATGATGAACAAAAGAAAGACGTGAAATTCTTTCTTTTGAACAGATATGTCAGCTCGGTAAAATCATCCAAAAGGGAAGTTCAAGAACACTATGTATTGGCCACGAACGAATATTTTAATAAACATTTTTATTCTTTAGGAAAACATCCTAAATTGTTGTGGCAGTTGCTGTGTGTATGCGGATACGAAACAAAGCAAGATTATTTCCACGAATGGATAGGATTTAAAAAGAAAAAAGCAGATAACAAAAAAATGAAATTTCTTGAGTGCTACTTCCCCGATGCTAAAGATTCAGATTTAGAAGTACTAGCGGCAATTAACTCAATTAAAGATTTAAAAAAATTAGCCATGGACTCAGGCTGGTCAGACAAAGACATAGAGAAATATTTCTAATGAGCGATTTTGTTTGTCAACATTGTCAAAGTAAATTCGTTAAAGAAAAAACTTTAATGGTGCATGTGTGCGAACAAAAACGTAGACACTTGGCCAAAAATGAAAAACATGTTCAGATGGGGTTCATGGCCTATGATAGATTTTATAAACTAAATCAAAAACAAGACAAGACAAAAACTTACGAGGAATTCAGTCAAAGCCCTTATTACAATGCATTTATTAAATTCGGCAGTTTTGTCAGTAATGTCAATCCTTTGTATCCAGATCAATACATAGACTATGTAGTTAAAAGTGGAGTTAAATTAGATCATTGGTGTCGTGAAGGTCTTTATGAAGACTATGTATTACATCTAGTTAAAAATGAACCAGTTGAAGTAGCCCTGCAAAGAACCATAAGTCACATGCTGGAATGGGCAAATAATAACGACAGTGTGTGGAATCATTACTTCGATTATGTTTCCACTAATAGAGCAACTTTTGATATTAAAGATGGCAAAATAAGTCCTTGGTTAATTCTAAATTGTATTAGTGGTAAAAAACTATTGGCTAATTTAAATGACGAACAGTTATCATCGGTAGGTATTACAATAGATCCAATTTTTTGGCAAAAGAAATTTAAAACACATACACATGATATGGAATTAGTCAAAGATGTGGTTAAAGAAAGTAACTTATGAATCACTCTAAATTACAATTAGAACTAGAGCTTGATGAGAATGACAATAGTATTCATGTTCAAATAAAAGGTTTTAAAACTTTCGAAGAAGCTGAAAAATACTGTGAATTTTTACATAAAAATGCCAACTTAATTTTTTTCAATAGTGAAGTAGCACATTAATGGATATTGATATAGACTTTGCAGATAGAGAAAAAATATTAAACATTATTGCTCATGTACGAGCAAGAAGGGATCATACACATCATAATACAGGCATATACGCACAACATATTCCTTACGATCCTGTAAATAATACGGCCAGTATAGATTACAAAACCGCGGAAAATAGAGGCTATTTTAAAATTGATTTTTTAAATCTCAGTGTTTACAAAGACATTAGAGACGAACATCATCTTACTACTTTAATGGAGACTGAACCACTATGGGACCTACTCAAGCAAGAAGAATTTGTGGATCTACTATTTCATTTGAATGGCCACAGTTCAATTTTGAAGATGAATTGCCCAACTTCTTTGGAACAATTAGCTGCCGTCCTAGCTATGATTCGCCCGGCGAAAAAACATTTGATTGGGAAGTCATGGACGGAGATCATGAGTCAAGTTTGGACGAAACCTGACAATAACGAGTATTATTTTAAGAAAGCACACGCCATTGCCTATGCTATGGCTGTGGTTGTACAGATGAATCTAATCTGTGAAAGTATTAGCTACGACTATGGTTAAATAACCCGTCTAATTAATTCTACGCTTTTACGCTTGGGTCTTTTATGGCTGAGATTTAATACGTTTACTGTGGGTCCTAGAACAATTCTAACACCCTTACTATTGAATGTCTTAATACAATATTTGAAAGGCTCTATTTCGGTTTTAAGAAATATGTTTATGGGTATTTGCCTATTACTTTCCCACCACCATGTTTCGCCCATGAGTAAAAATTGATTTTTTTCTTCAACAGAATGTATTAGGTCAATATCATAGAAACAGGTTACAAATTGATCCTGATTGATGATAATTCCCACATATTCTTGATCACCGTAATTGATTACGCTAATAAAAGGTAGTTGTTCTTCTGTAGTATCTTTCAGCTTCTTCGCCATATATAAATAAAGTTAGGTGACCTAAATGCAAAAAATTCAAAGTTATTTATATCCAAATCGTATTCAAGTACTTACCAATTTGGACGAGTCGTCGACAAATAATCAAGTGGAGTGGCGTATCGTGTATCAACGAACAATAAAAGTTTATAAAGGCATTGATAACGTCTTAGAAATTGACGTTAAAAATAACGATCAAAAACGTATTAGTCTAGCAGGAAAAACTATTAAAATGATCATAATGGATCAAGCCAATAATGAAATTAATACTTACACTGCTATTAATTTAGAAGACGATAGCAGCCATGCAGGTAAGGGGTTGGCTAGAGTAACTGTGGCAGCTGAAGATATTGCTGATTTATATCCACAATTTTTAAATTTTGCAGTATACATGCAGACAGAAGGAGAACCGGATGAACTGTTGTACGGAGATAGTCGTTATGGGGCTAAAGGCACAATTGAACTGCTAAACGGCATTAATACCAAACCTAACTTGAGTAAAAAATACGATAACTTTAGGCCAGAAACAAACTATCAAACTAATTTAAATCATACCACCTATTATTACAGCGACCCTATGCCTGTAAAATTTTATCAGGCTGTGCCCACAACGCCAGTTAACTTATCCATAAACGTAACTAATTTTATTGGCACCATTGAAATACAGGCTACTAATAAAGATACCATAGGACACGAGGCTTTTAATAGTCCGTCGATTCAAACGCAAATATTTGCACAGGCAAGGTCCACTCCAGTAACATTTACCAACATAGATGTTACCAATTACACTTATTTAAGAATCAAATATACTAAGACTGCCGGAACAGTTGACTATGCTATGCTAACTGCGTAAAATGCAGTATGACACTTATTTCTGATACCTTAGTTTCTTATCTGCCTCTCAAAAAGAAACAAACTCCCAGTGGATGGATCAGCTTTAATGCTGTCTGCTGTGACGATAAAAGAAACAGAGGGGGTGTAATCAAAGATGGTGATACTGTTAGCTATCACTGCTTTAACTGCGGTTTCAAAGCTAGTTGGCAACCAGGCAGAATGGTCAGTGCTAAACTACGCAAACTATTCAAATTATTAAATGTACCAGA